>Ga0056128_1000253_pt1 | contig 41953 bp, 27 predicted proteins | sample WorMetLIZISLAND2_FD_71113 | JGI IMG/M metagenome (GOLD analysis project Ga0056128, IMG submission 71113) | Marine gutless worms symbiont microbial communities from Max Planck institute for Marine Microbiology, Germany - Olavius geniculatus... ... | reverse complement strand
GCGAGTACAAACTGGTTTGTCACAACCGGTGCTGTAAGTTGCTGAATAGCTGCCCTGCATCGATGGTGAACTTTATCTGGGTCGCTGATGACATTAAACTGTTGAAATTTTACCATTGCAAAGCGCCTGATTTCATGCTCCCGTGTTGCTTATTGCTGATACGATGAAAATTTTTCATTAATGAACCAGATAAAATTCACCATCGAAGCAGAGTAACAAGGGACAACACCACGATGCATTATGCATTAATTTCGTGTAAATTGATCATCATTTGAGTGAATTATGAAAGAAATAAAAAGGGTGCCCGTTTTTTGAAACACAGTGTATAACCAACACCAAGGCCAACTCAGTCTTCCACCTTTTAGGGCTAGGTAAATCGAGAACCGCGGAGACTACCTGCTTATCTGGCTGGTGCTATATGGCGGGGTTTACCTGTGTCGGGTGGCAAATGATACTGTGTAATCGCATATGACAGGTGACGCTGCGTAGCTCTGAAATGGGTTTCCCATGATGAGCTATAACATTTAACCGTGTAAGGGATCTGTGAAGTTATTGCAATCCCGCCAAATCGCCAGAAGCAGCACGAAACAAAATTGGGCTGCATTTGATGCCCACACACGCGACCGTGAAAACTATGGAGAATGGGCATAAAAAGCATCATTGACTACGTTCATAACAGTAACGCACGAAGTATTAAAACACCAGCGTTCAAGGACAAGGATATGCGTAGGCTAGTAACGCTAAAATCGAATACGTTAAAATATCATAATGTGCGTATTTAAAAATAGAATAGGCTTCATATAAGATTCGTATCCTTGAACATTGGAAGACGCAACGCAGGCAGTAAAGATAATTGAATAATTATAAGTATTTATGTTTGATTTAGAGCAAACTGAAGAAAGACCAAAGCTTTTTATTATTTAATTGGTTGCGATCAACTCGCCCCAAGACGAAACTTCTTATCGCAGAAACCTTAAACGTTGTTAATTAAGCATGTGACTGATGGGATTGCGTCGTCGATGTGACAGCAGCTTAAAGTACGCCGTAGATTGTTTGCACTGTCAACAAACCAGAGACAGTAGCAAACAGTTTAAGATCGCAGTTGCAGTCTGCGACACGTCGACGAGCGCTTTGGCCTGTGGTCAGCGTCGCATATGTTCTGCGTCAACGTCAGTAAATACACTGTGTCTCCCCCAAATATGTCACACTTTTCACTGCTCATATCTTTCCCAATAATTATTAACCGATTTTTACAGTTCTTACACCAGCATATGCATTCTTTATTCTGAAGATATGAGCAATTAAAAGTGTGCCGTTTTTTGGAACATAGTGGAGTTTGTAGCGATTATGATGAACGTTACTAGGTTACTAGGCTATGTGGCGGATCGAAAATGTATGCCTTGCCGTTCTCTACTCTTATCGGAAGTCAGTGACAACCCGCAGATTGAGTCAATCGTCGCCGTCCATTACCGCGTTCCCGCACCATACACTGACCGTTCCAAGTCAAAATAGCCACAACTTTGAAGTCGATCGAGACAGAAAATAATGTTTGGCGTCTATATGAGCCTAAGTGTTTCAACAGATATGTATGGCTCGGTGCGACAATATCTGTCATCGTTTTGCTTTCAGCCGTTGCAGGACGTCACTCACAAACCCCGCGGGCCTTTTAATAACACGCTCGTTGCTACCGTTCGTTCGCTTGTCGTCGCCTGTATTTTCGCGTCGCCGAATGATTAGATGTTTAGATTCGACTGGACGTGGTTTTGGCAGCTGCGAATATTTCGGCGCGCGCGTACGTGCGAAGGGACGGCCGTATAGTGCGCGGTGGGCCGGGGGTCGTCCGTTTGGGCAGAAAACGCTTCAAATCGCGGCAAATTGACCACTTGTCGGCGCGGGCGACAAGACGAGACGAGACGACGACTTGGCCGGCATGCAGGGCGAAGTGTGTACAGAGGAGCACGGACCAGCGCCAGGGTCAGCAGAACTGACCTCGCGTCAACGCACCCCGGCCGTGCGACCGAGTGCGTTCCCATATAGCAAGAAAGAGGCGCACCGAAACAGACGGGCTGCACTGGGACACACACAGTAGTACGACCACGCCGTAAGTACGTACGAATAGCGAGCGGAGCGGGGAAACAGGACCGGAACCCGTCGAGACTATAGGAGGACCGTACTGTACGAGAGTCTGGAGACTGACTGCACAGGGCATTTATCTCGCCGCAGGTATGTCAAGAGACAATTATGACGTGCCTCTGAGTCCCACAGGTGACGTATTTCATCCGCTCTGCATAGTGCATTATCCGTCTATGCTCCATCTTCAAAGATGCATGAGATTTCATTCGGGCTCCGGTTCATGTCGGGGTCATCTGCATCGGCTAATCTTTTCTTCAGTCTGAATGCGCACGCGAGTCATTATAATGCCCACATCTGCGTACTATGTGTACCACGGTACCGTACGGTGTCGTTTATTACCGTATTACTTCTCGCTTCAGTTTGCACGCCGTGTGATGCACTTTTGTGCAAATTCTAAATCTCTTTAGGCTATAAGAACAGATCAAAAACGACGCGGTGCAGTGGTGTCGGTAAAACTCGATGTTGGGCATTGATGCTATATTTTAAGCGGCTCAAAGCTCAAAATAATGATAATAACACTGGCGTTACTCATTGCACGCTTTGAGTAATTCGGCTACGTTTATACGTTTATCATCCGGTCAGTTGGCCTATTCGTTTAAACTCGTTTTGAACTTTTAAGTTTCAAGTGTTTGTGCTTACAGTGATGTTTCCCGGTGACGTCACACGCTGTATATGTAGCCAAATCACGCTAGGCCCCATGTGCTGTGCTTTGCAAAAATGTGCGAACGTTCTCCATGAACTAATGGCCAATTTACACCTACGACGCAACTTAGCCAACTGATAAGTTGATTCTCGTCGGCGTAGTAGGTGTGAATTGGCTATAAGTCGTCGTCGATTTTGGGACTCCGAGAAGCAAAGACCTAATTATTCGCGTGTAATAACTTTCCAGGGATAACCCATCTATACGTCGTGACGATGCGTTAACGTTACAACGGACGGATGGACGGACAACATACGTTCGCAATACCGCGCCTTGTAAAAGTAAAGAGAAGGCTTTCAGAAAAATAAATTTGGTGTATACAGTAGCTGTTAATAGGAAATCCATCACAAAGTACGGAGCGTCACCTGTCATACGGTATCACACAGTGTTAGCTGTCACCCGCCTAAACCCTAGCCAGACAGGCTAGTACTCGATTTACCTACTCCGGAGAGATGAAAGGCTGAGTTGAACTTGGTGTTGGTTAAATACCAAGATAATTATTTACCTGTCTGCAGACTTTCACCCATCCAACAGAAGCAGGAAAGTCGAACCCACAACCTGTCGATCGTAAGTCCGACAACACCAAAGCACCTTGTTATATATACTGTGATACGCTGATAATGAAGTGATTTGTCGCTGTCGTCTGTATACAGCTGGAGCGATGGATTGCGGGGATCTGTTGACATGCGGTGAATGTCATCTGGTCTTCGCGCTGTCCGACATTCTATCGTTCATTCGACACAAACAATCCACGTGTCGCAGCGCCGTCCTACAGGCACAACAAGACCACATCAGCGACCACGATGACGACGACGAGGACAATGATGATGATGATGATGTTGCGGACGCAAACGGTGTTAATGGTACAGCGCCTGCAGCTGACGTGGTGGGATGCGGTATTGCTGGAGACGACAAAACAAATGGCTCAAACTTTGATTCTCACGTGGACGAACACCCTTCTCATTTAGGTTTGACTTTGTTATATAAAATATATCGTATGTTATCATTAGTTATGAAAGCCAATCTATGGCAAGTGTTTTAGCTTACATTCAATTCAGTAAGCTTCAAGTGTCTGTAGGCTCCGAATAATCGTATGCGAATTCTAACTACAGTGTATAAACATGGCCAATTTTCCTGTTTCGATAGCAGTGCAAGGAAAGCTCGCAACAGTTCACTTTTCATTCAGTGTTCACTTTTTTGACGCACTTCTAACAAGGCACAACGTGGAAAATTGGTCGGTCGGTTAAACAGATATCGGAAGTACATGTAGGTCTGTAGAAACTGTAGATCTGCAGTTTTTATAGTAGCAACATTACGGCGGGTACTGCAGAGAAACTGAACTGAACTGAACTGAACGGTTTAGGTTTTGACGAACTGACCAATACGTGTAAGCTAATCACGTATCACCGACGCTCGTTCGTCAAAACGACGTTCGACGATAGTTCGTCAAAAACTAAACCGTCAGTTCAGTTCATTCAGTTCAGTTGCGTAGCTGCGTATACGCGCTTTTCGTTTCTAAGTAATACCCCGTTTACACTATAAATCTAGCTCGATAAGCTGGCTCGACGATCGCACGACAAGCGCTTGTCGAGCCAGCTTCATCGTGTAAAGGGGTTTAATTGTGGTATGAATACTGTATACTACAGATTCGTCGGAGCTGGCGGGTGATGATTGGCAGCAGGTGACGTGCGGTCAGTGCGCTGCAGAGTTTTCGTCGCCATGGTTACTGCTACGTCACGTCCACGCCGCTCACGACCTGTCACATCATCAGATCTGTACCGGTGCGTCCGACGAGCTACAGTCCGCCGTCTCGACCGCTCCGACCTCTCGCCAGCCGGGCAACGGTGCCATAGCCGCCGCAGACATCTCGGACGATGGGGCAACCTCTCCCCCGCCCCTTCCACCACGGACCACCAGCAATGCAACTTCGCCTACATCACCAGATGACGTCGACCTTCGTTCCACAGCCACCCCGCGCTCGGACGACACGGACTGGCCCACAGCAGCAGCAGTCAGCGCCAGGGCGGCGCCCCATTACGACGACTCTGAACGTGTGGACCTATCACCCGCACTTTGCAACCAGAGACCAAACACTCGCTCCCCGCCAGCTGAATCTACCAGGCCGCCTCCTTCAGACACGTCACAACGGTATTTATTTATACGCACTTGCTTCCTCGTCTTCGATAAGCGATAAAATGAGTGATAATAGAATAATGGCGATTGTCATAAAAGGTCGTGAAAAATTATTATTAGCATAAATGTTAGAGCCTATAAGAACTTAGGTTCAACGAACATTCAATTCACACGCCACACCTATGCGTAAGATTTCAAATCATTTGGTTAAAATAAGAGCACTGATTTCAAATTTGCACAGGCCTAATGTTGTAGGCCTGTAATCAGTTTTCCACCGCTGTTTGTGTTATAGAATGTTACGATCGACAAAGGCCACAAAGACGATATATCTTAAAGGCTTTCAGCTAAATGTCATAAGGCCTAAAGCCGATAACGAGTACATGCATAGTTAATTTGGAAACTGCTAGTATGGCCGTCCCATTCGTGAAGGCGATCAAGACCGAATACCTGTTAGAACTTGGAGACAATGCGTAGTAGTTTAGTGGTTTACTGTATATTCTGTTACTGCCTTAAATAGGTTGCGGGTATCTCCGGCTAGTCTTCTCGGTTTCCAGTCGTCCAAGGCTAGTGCTGGCATCTTGTCCGCGGCGCTGGACTATGGAGGCAGTTGGAACGCACAGCTGAGTGGCAGCAGCGGCGGCGGTGTGTTTAGACCTGCAATCTACCACCCATCAGCCGCCGCTGCCATGGACGCGTTCGGGCCGCTGTTCCGCAGTCGTTCCCGCCACCCCGCGGTGCAGCAGACACCGGCGGCCGACCTGTGGTCACGACGACTACGTGAGCTGGCCGGCGGACATCGACTGACGCAGTCGGACGACGACGACGAGCACCGCGCTCTGTCGGCGTTCCGCGACCCCCACGAGTGTACGCTGTGTCGGGCGCGCTTCCGCTACAAGACCGGCCTCGTGGCGCATTACTACGAGGTCCACGGCAGTGGAACAGGAAGAGTGGGTGAGATGCCGGTGAGGCCTTCACCACTGCTGGTCATTCCACAATCAACCACGACTACGTTCCAGCACCGTGACGAGTCTTCACCGCCGCCGCCACCACTGCCGCCGCGCCGACCGCGACGTCCACGTGACATCACAGCGTCCAGACGTCATCACCAGCAGCGCTACGAGCGTGAGCACCGAGCGTCAGACGATGACTCTGACGACGATCCAGACACTGGGCCGCCACCGGCCAAGTCTGCCGCCACTGCCAGGCATTACAGGTCATAGATGTAGTAAATGCTTTTTTGCGACTTTCTATTCCTGCTACGGTTTTTACTTTTTTGACACTGTTTTTTTTAAAATTCTGTAACGTTTAAAAACGTTCATTAAAAATTCCATCAAGAACGTCGAGACTCGAAAAGCGTTTATGAAACCACAGAAACTAATTAATAAGCCATAATGGTGGCAGTTCACTTAGTCTCTGTCTGTTATATAGCTATACTCGACCCACCGCATTAGGCATTAAGAAAGAGGCTGAACAAATTAGGGATAATGTTTTTCGTTCAACGTTTATAAACGCTATTTTCTATTCATGCCACTGTTTTACGTTTTAACGTTTTTAAAGATTTTTTTGTAACGTTTTAACATCTATGCTACAGGTCGGTCGTCGACGACGTCGTCCAGTCGTCCGGACTGTTCGACGCGCAGCAGTACGGTGACGCGTTCCGACTGGCGCTGGCAGAACGCACCGCGAGGACCGCTGGTCTCACGACGAACAGTCCAGAACATCATCGCCGACGCTTTGGGTCACCGTTAGTCAAGGACCGCGTCAATGACGGTGTATCGGTTACGGATGAAAGCCGGGACGTTGCAGCGACGCGCTCCAGTCGCCTGGAAAACGGATCGTCCCACAACCAACGCTACACGGACGACGACGACCGTTTGACCACCACCTCGACGACGACGTTCCAGACGACCAGCGCTCTGGGCGGCGTTCCGTTCCACCCCGCGGCTGACGTCAAACGGACGACGACGACGCACAACGGCGGGCACCAGACTTTGTCGTCGTCGAACAGTCACCACATCTCGGCGGCGGCGGCGGCGCTGCTGCGGCGCGCGGGGACCTGCGAGTTCTGCGGCAAGGTGTTCCGCAACGGCAGCAACCTGACGGTTCATCGGCGCTCTCACACCGGCGAGCGGCCGTACCGCTGCACGTTCTGTCCGTATGCCTGCGCCCAGTCGAGCAAGTTGACTCGCCACATGAAGACTCACTCTGCGACCGCTGGGGGCGCCTCCAGTCCGTCCGTCTGTAGCGCGCCAGTCCCCGCCACAACCACGACGACGACGACGACGACGTCTGGGGACAGTTGCTGCGACGAGGACAAGGACGAAGGGCTGACGCTGCGACCACCGCCTGTATCCTCGCCGGTAGAATCGACGTCCTCCTCGATGTCGGCGATGTCGACGGTCTGATAACCCATCAAAGCATCAGGCCATCTTCAGTGATTACCGTCATGGCAGTTTTATAGCAAAGTCTGAGAACAGTCGCAACCCCACCCAGTGACGCTGCACGCGATTGTGTTGATGCGAGAGAGCTGTAGACAGCACGGACGTGGACGTGGAATATTTTTTCTCCGTCTCTTCACTCAATTACCATATCCTGCACGACGTCACCATACTCCCGTGTCTAATTTGCAGTCATCTTGGGTTTTATCCGCCATTTGTATTCGCTGGGTGCGCACTGTGTTGTTCGTCGCCCTACACAGTCAGTCGTACAACAATCTGTAAGCTTATTTCCAACTTTAACATCGTGCTCCGGCACGCTGGTCAAATATGGCTTGTCCGAGCTTCTTTGGTAAATAGCCTAGAGAATGTTACCTCAGTAATTCCGTATGAGTTATTACCATTCACGTGGTATTAGCACGCTATTGCCGTCCCCGTGGGAGTACCATACAAGATTTTCCCATACTCGTGATAATTACTGCGGTAATACCGTATTTCTATTATCATGTATTCTCTAGCAGACGTGCAAATATGTATGACTGATAAACTCACAGTCGCTTGTGTTCCTTTGCGCTTGATCTCACTGTAAGATGCCAGTGTTGTGAACCGGATGGTCCAGAAAAAGTGGGCCACCTAACTTCATAACTTTGTCAAATATTAGACCCTTAATCACTATTCAAAATTCTGTCACTGACACACAGTCACGCACTTAGCAATACATTTCCAGTATGAACAACGACTATTAAAGATTTCAGTAAGCTTCAAAAGTGTCAATATACTACATTGTAAGTAGTAAATTCAAAGGATGACAATATTTTCACAAGGTAGTGTATCAACGCATTTGAGATCTTCAACGATTACCTTTTTGGTAGTCAGCAAAAGATTGTTTTAGAAGTAAGCTTAAGTAAGCAAGTAAGTAAATTTGCATGACACATAATGTCAGTGGGAAACCGGCTGAAACTAACTAAAATTGCCAAAAGCTAGGTGGTAGAAAAATGTTTCAAGTTGGCCACAAAAACAGCATATAAACGGAGAATTTGAAAATGGATCAACATTTGTGGATAATTTGTTGGCTTACTTTTTGCACCACACTGTATATAATCACTGTTTTTGTCATGTGCCTTCTGTTATGGTTGTTATCGGTACTAACTCCATAATGCAAGACATTCCTTGATAGGAATATTTTTGTGCTGTGCCAATATGACATCTACTGCCATATTATTTTCATGCATGCATTGATAATAACATGTAATAAACTAAGTTTCAAATGCGAATGTGTTGTGTTGCTCTGTCTGTCTGTCATGCACACACGTTTAAAATATCCAAACATCCCTAATCATTATTGATGAAAAGTGAATTATAATTCTATTGTATTAAATTAATTATTGCAATTAAAATAGAACAGACCAGGGAGCCTACGCCTATACAGTGTATATTCATCACAATGTTGTAAAATAGCAATTGCCATATAAAAATAAAAATCACAAAAGCAAGCAATATTTAGCATATGTTCTTCTCCAGAGATTCTGGCAACGGGTAGGTAAGACTATTTCTTCAAATACAGGGTGTGCCAAAAAATGACCCAACTTGTTTTTGTCAGAACTTCGTCAAATCTTCACCAAATCTGATAATTTTTGGCACACAGATAGCCAAGACGATGGAAATATGTAAGGTACACTCACTGTGCACCTCATGCAGTTTATGTCAATGCACTACCATGTAAAACACATATGCTCCAAATTGTTACATAATGCTCAGTTGTTGTTTCCGTAAAAGTTCCAATGACTTAATTAAGAACACAGTAAACTCAAGTGTGATTTATTCAGCAGAATTATAAGTTTGTGTAACAACTTGCTTCACAGTTATCAGAATTTATGCCTAAAGTGTACACAATGGCATACACGTGATGTCATGGCTCGTAGCGACATTAACGATCAACTGATCAAAATGCACAGCACTCATTCATGGACAAAATGTGTTTTAAGCTCATCAATCAGTTATTTTGTTGTCTGCTATTTTTAATGCAAAAAATTTAATACAACAAACTTATTACATTACATGGCATTTTTGTGTCAAATTGGTAATAAAAAAGTGAGCAATCTGATACGGCTAATCAAAGTGTATTGTAACAATTTGGAGATCTGCATTTTACACAGTAGTGTGTTGACATAAATTAAGTCAGATGCACAGAGAGTGTACCTCACATATTTCTATCATCTTGGCTATCCGTGTGCCAAAAATTACCAAATTTTGTGGAGACTTGATGAAGTTCTGACAACAACAAGTTAGGTAATTTTTTTGGCACACCCTGTAGGTCGTTAAACTGAGCTGCTTGTTCTTTTATAGAAAAAAACTGAATGGCTTCGGTTTTATGCTTGTTCATTTGACACTTTGCAGCCCTTTCATAAGAACAATTATCTATAAAGAATAGTTGACGAATCATAAAAATTTAGCCTATATGACCAGCAACCAAGATGCCACGTCTTTTGGCAATTTTGACAAAATTTTCATTACAAAAAATAAAGACTCCATTTTTTATAGAACACAAGTGTGTATGGACACGATGATAATTCAATATGAGATCAAATGTGATAACACTATTACACAAAAATGGTTATTTTAATTAAAATAATGCAATAAATGCACAGTAAAAATCTGTCGATTTCCATAATTCCGCTGATGATTCCAATTCATTGCAGTAAGAGTCAAAGGGCCAATACAACAAAACAAAATCTGTTATATAAACAAATATTATGCAGATCATGTTGCAATAATCCATAAAACAACATTTGTATTAATTCATCAGTGGAGCACAAATTAACTTCATTCAGTGGGTAGCTAAGCACTTGGCTGGGAAAAAAGTAAGTAAGGTCGATGTCCAAATCCATATTTTGCCTCTGTCCAGAGCTCCGCTAAGTACGCCAGAGCTAAAGGGACCACATATGTGCAATAACCCATACTAAAATAATACCGATAACTAAATATTTCCTAAAATGTCATCATCATAAAAAACCATCCTACAGAATTTGCCTTCCTCAAGTCAAAAGCAGTTTTAAAATCAAGCTAAACAAAATAACTTTACAACAACATAACATAAAGTAATAAATAGATAAAACAAACATAAATGTCAGCAATTGTCTGGAGAATAACGGTGTCATTCAGGTTGAAATAAAATACTGGAGCATGCAGTAATACATCCAAACACCAGTTCAAAGATAAAACTACCATTATACAGCTATCAATAAGCAACGCAATGCTTGTACTATCTCAATATCAACTAGAACAACCTTGATGAATCAAGATACAATAACATGGATAATGCCTAGACACGCTGGTCACACAAACAACAAAAACAAAGACATTAAATCACAACACTAGATGTGATATGAGTCGAGGGGAACCTGTAACATCAACCCCAAATTTCTGACAGTAGTTACTGAGGATAAAGTTTTTGGGCGGATATCTGTTAAAAAAATTCAGTTTTTTTTCCACAAATTAGTATTTTCGATCATGCATTTAAACAAATACATTTTTGGGAGTTTTTTTTGAATGGGTAGCCACTCCCCTGTACTTCCTATTTTAGAGACCCCTAATCTTTCAACTTGTCATGGACATCTGCTAAACATTTTGGGAAAATTGCATCCAAACTTGCCGTTGTAAATTCAAACTACATGACTCTGAATGTGTAACGCTATGCAAAAGCCTGGTGATGGGACTTGCATTACTTTTGTGGAATCGGCCAAAATGACACAACACACAACACTTATGACACCACAATACATACATCTCGTACCACGATCACATGCACAGTGAATAGTTGTACACGTTGACAAGACGATATGCACTAGCACATGCACCAAAAGTCGCACCATTCACAGTAATGAACAGCAGCAGTGACCTAAAATACCACTAGAGTCAACTGGATGCTTCAGAGACTGACGAGACAAAATGACTGCACAGCATTACTCTAAAGAAATGTACAAAACAACTGAGCTCTAGGTTCACTTAAGCCCAAATTCCATTACGCCGACTTTTACCGAAACTTCCCCGCGGGAAAAGTCGTGGACACAAATCACGAAAGTCCCGGACACAAATGGTGACAGTAGAGCTGTCACAGTTGACGCATTAATTAACGCGTTAATGCGTTAATAAATTGACGCGCGTTAAAAAAATTAACACGCATTAAAAAAATTAACGCACATGCGTAAATTTATTCCATTCAGTTACTAAATTCTGTGCAGCAAGTTCGGATATTCCATTAAACTGCGGTTATATAAGAATCGAATGAAACCAAGTAACTAAACTGTAGTTTTCGTTTCATCACTACTGTAAATAAACAATTACTTATTTATTTCATTGACAGACTAATAAATTTCTAATAAAATACGTTTAAAAAATAAAAAAAATTATATGTGTTTTTTTTACTTTTATTCATTTTTCTAACTTTCTATATTCTACAGGCGGGTCCCATAAACGTCTTGGGCCCGGGGTAATTTACCTCCTACTCTCCATCTCGACGGGACCAGGTGCGTTAATTTACGCGTTAATTAATGCATTAAAAAAATTAACGCACTGCGTTAATGCGTTAAAAAAATGAACGCCTTGACAGCTCTAGGTGACAGATCATGATTTCATGAAGTTTTGATGAAAGTCGCAGACATAAATCATGAAGGTCGCAAACAAAAACCATCTCAACGTGTCGAGATGTTTGCAACATAGTCCGCGATAAACCTGTTTGTGTCACTCTGATGGAATTGTCCGTTACGATGCACGGGGAAAGTTGGCGACAAAGTCCACGACTTTGTCGCAAAGTCCGTGACTTTGTCACAAAGTCGGCGTAATGGAATTTGCGCTTTACAAAGCAAACAAACTGAACCAAACTGGACTGTGATATGTCGGTGCAGTTCAGTGTACTGCAGTTGCATTGCACAGTTCATTTTGTGAAGTGAACAAAGCAAGCTCAGTTAAGTTCCGTACATTCTGCACATGCCGTAAGTAACCAACAGGGTTGATTATTCAAACCCAAAACTGTCACACCGGGACTGGACAGGCAAGTTTCTTGTCATGAATGAATGCAGCCAACGGGGTCGGCGGCGGGGAGAATGTGTCTCCCTTGCCGTGGTTGTTCTCGACATGCGTCTGTCGCGCTCTGCAGCCGGGAACATCAAAACTGCGAGCATCCAGGTCCAAGTACTGGCTGACCGCGTGCAGCATCAGACGACGGTAGCTGTCAGGGAGCTGAGCGACATACACCGACGATGGCCACTCAACGAAGAATGCAACCAGCTCATCTTCGAGATGTTGCAGCTCTCCGGCAGGGAAGTGGTTGCGATGAAGAAATGAGCGCAGGTTGCGGTTGATGCGCATGAAGCACTTGTTCGCCGTCTGAGCAAAATCTCGACCCGCAGCTGCCGAACTCTGACGCATGACGTCGTCATCGTTGTTGATGTCACAGACATTCTCGAAGTCATCGATGTCATTGTCACCGACTTCATCGAAGGACTTGAAGATATCACGCAGTTTCACTTTGCTACCACATCAACACGTAACATTAAACTTCTCCACATAACAGCAATGCAGTGAACATCTGTAGTAGTATAACTAACCTAAAATGCCACAATGCCAATATAAAGTTTCAATTCTTTCTTTGTTTCCAGAGTTCCTCCAGATTTGGCAAAATACCCCATAGGTGAGCTTTTAAGAACTGATGCAGCAGGTCTTTAAAACCCGCAAACCTTCTCGTCACCAAACTAACAGCAGTGAAGCCATGAAGTAAAGTAGATATTAATACTTAAAGCAAAAAATACAAGTAAATATTTAATGAACTGGGAGCAAGGTCGAAAATTTTGCTCTGTTTTTCCAATATAATTTTTATTCATTCTTTGACTGGTGCATTCAATGACAAACTTCAAAAGCTGTGAATAAAATCTACAATATTGCTTTAAATTTGCTGCTGCATAAGCTGGCAAAATTTTTGTATGGGTCACATTGTCATAATGCACATTATAATGACTAATTATTAATTTTATTAATTTATCACTAGCCATGAATAGTACTATTAGCAAATGATAAGAATGGTCTACACACTTTACAGATGACAGGATTTTTTGTTGTTCCTCTTCTGAGCTGTCGATGAAAGTGATCCACGCAGACATTTTCTCTTGCTCAAGAAACAGCTCTTGGAAAGCTGAGTTGTGGTCCGAGACCAGATCCACAAAATCCACTTCTCCCGATTCATCCTCATCTTTCTCCGCTTGGCTCAGCAAGAAGTTCAGGTTCTCGCAGCGCCGCAGCTGACGCACTCCGTGAAGCTTTCGTCTTCTGTCTCGTGGACTAAAATGATGCTGATAGTGACGGACGTCTTTCCGACCTCTGCGAGCAGGGCTTCCCAGGGGAACATTGGCCGCCTCTTCATGTCTGATGGCAGGACCACCAATCACGACATTTTTTGTTACCTGGCGATTAACAGGTTGCTTTTCTTCATCAGCATGACCCACGCTCATTTTCTTAAATTTCTTTCACCTCCGATGTTAACTATGCACAATTGACACAACACTGCATAATGCTATCATATACACAATCAAGCATCTTAACAGTTTAGTTCACAGATCATATTCAGTTTTGATTTTCTAATTTTACAACATCCCTTTTTTCTTAGCCTGATCTAATAAACATCATTTCCACTGCCATTTCACCGTTTTTATTCTCATCTTTCTTACTGTCAACGTTCTTTCAATCTAGGCATAAGTCACCTAGGGGGCTGTCTTTGCTGACTATAAAACCGGTTTCATGCGCTAACTGGCTTCAACTTTTAACTTCTCTTCGTTAACCTTTTGCTACATACAGTACACTAAGCTGGCTGCCTGCAAGCAATAGATCGTATGTTGCGCAATCACGTATATCAACATACTTCACCAATGTAAACACTGCAGAGTTCACTGATGTCAATTCTCCACATCCATTTTGCCTGCCATAGAATACCTATTCCAAAGTTTTACTATGGCGTTCAAAAGTAAAATTTGTAGCCGGACACTCACAATTAATTTGGGCTGACGCATTTTATTACCAATAATATTGTAATATAGCAAAAAATCCGATATTTGGCTTCGCAATTATGTACGATATATCGATAAAATAATTTATAAATATTTTCGAAATATCGAACATTAAAACATCACTAGTGGGTGTGCTATGATAACTATTCTATGGTGACACGCAGTGTAGTGCGATCATGTCTGTGAGTGCGATAACATGAGCCGATGACGTCACTGCCAGATGATGTGTACTTTGCTTCGCATGCATACAGCCGGTACTTGTTTACTTTATTATGTACAGTATATTTCATGACATTTATTCATTATAAACCGATATTACTGCCTACTGTGTGCTCAGGCTAATTTACATTTTTATTTTTGGTGGGACAGATAATGACTAGCAAATTTTGAACTACAGCTGTATGATGAAGGCTTAGTGTGACTGATTGGGTGGTATGTCTGCGTGCTGCTCCGCAGGTCCACTTGTTCACCAGTGTGGACGATGGATGGCCGCATAATATGCTGCAGTATAATTAGGCTTATACTACTCAGCTGCCACTTCTGAGATAGTAAAGTGCTGTTAGATTGTGTATGCATTGCTATTATAGCTCCACTAGGCTTTTGAGAGTTCATGTGCTAGACTCATTCAGTCTGATTATGTATGGGGTCAGTTTGATTTTTTGGACAATGTTGAGTTACACTGTCACCATGTGCAGGAGGCAAGATGGGCAAGCTGGAGAATGCCTTGTACATTATACAGGGCGAGGTTAATTTATTGGTCACGGCAATGCGAAAGAACAGCCGCTGGCTATCGTCAAACATTCATCAGGTTATCTGTATTAAAGTTGATGTTTACTGTTAAAATCTGCACTATGTGATGAAATCATTGCAGATGCTTATTTCAACAGAGTGTCACAGTGCCGTTTTATGCATCTTACTGCATTGTTATGGCATCATACGCATAGTTACTTCTACCTGCCATAAATTTTGGTTTCTGTATATTGTTGCATTTGTGATGTGTTTTCATTGATGATTCTCTGTTTGCATACATCAGTTCTGTGTTCTCGAGTCTGTCAAGGATTCTGAATTGTGAAGAGAAGCATTCCATTTCAGTTTATCAGAGCAGAGGGAAACTTAAATTTTTGCTAAAAATTGTTAACTCCCAGAAAGATACATGGAATGACTGTTACTAGTTTAGTGCACACAGCTTATGTTTTTATGTCATACTAGTAGATAAAAATATGCCAAAACTGGTGAAATTTCTACACGTGGAGTAATGCACAGTGCTCGTCTAGTGTTGTTACAGTTTCACACTGGCTGAGGTCGGTCGGTTTTGGTTTGGTTTTGGGGAAAAATCACGGTTTCGGTCGGTTTCGGTTTTCTGACCAGCACCGAGACCAGCTGCGGACGCGGGCTGCTGCAGATACTGTTGGTACAGTTTCACGTTTGCCAGTTTGCCGTGGTCGATCGATTTGACTGACGTGACGGGGCGGACTGACGGCATGGCACGAAGCAACTTTGCATTATTGTTGCTCAGAATGAGTGCGCTTAGCATCCTTCGACCAGAGGCAGGCAGCCAGACAGAGACAGAGAGGGAGATCAAACCACACCTGCAGAAACACACGCACACGGTCGGTCGCTTGGTCCATTAGAGTGACTGACGGCTGTCCCGTCGACCAGCCATGGATTAGGCATAAAAACAAGTAGGCTCTACTCACATTTGTTAGTAATTAATTCTGTTGGTGTTGCAGGCCAGTAAACAGGACTTCAATTTACAACAGCACCGCGTACCAGTGACTGTGTAACTGCACTTACTGCCGCTTCTGTTGCTTGCCTTTGTTGCAATAAGTATTATATAACCAGTCACGCCATCTCACCAGCAGCTCTGCAGCTGTGTAAACACCACTTCACTGTATAATGTTAATCATTTATTAGCAACTCACGGATGCTCAATTGCTTTCTCGCACTCCTCCATTCAGTTGTTCTAAGCCTCCCCCTCGTACACTAGATGTAGTGCCACAGGCGATTGTGATCTGAGCGATAACGCCCACAGCCAGAGAAGCATCTCGTCACGGCGTGCTGTTTAACGTTCACGGCACAGTCAATACACTAGAGCTGCCGCCATTTAGAGATCAAAAAACCGAAATTGTCAACAGAGAGCCGAAAACTGCAGTTTCAATTCAGTTTGATATTGCTAAAAAACCGCGGTTTTGTCGCCGATTTCCATAACCGTAACAACTCTATGCACAACATGTAATTATATTAGTAGGTTTTTTTTATTGATTTGGTACATCATAATGTCTTGTTGTCTTGATATTTGTGTTTTAGGATGATCAGCATGAGCCTCTGTTGAACAGTTTCTCTCAGCTGAAAGATGTGCTTTGCAGCGTCACTGGTATGCATTGGAGCCAGGCATAATTTATTTGCTGATTGCATATTCTGCATTTCACATTGATTCTGACATTTAAAATTTCAGTTGGGGTGCAAGTTAGTTGCAGCAAGTAATGCATAATATATCAGTTGTGCTAATATACAGACTCTTATGTAAAAAAATGTATTTTTTTGTTGTGATAAACTGATGCCATGATATTGATCATTGAATTTATTTTTTGTTATTTGAATACTGCTGTACTTGAATGTCCAAGGTTCAAGGTATTTGAATGTGAAGAATTATGTCTGATTTTGGTTTTAAGCAGCCTTTGTGGAATTCACTGTTGTGTTTATAATCTCTGGAGATGGTCTGATTATTTTGCTAAGTTGACAACTTGGAGAGACCTGCTTTGAAGTTGTTGTGAATGTTTCGTTTTTACCATTAGATCTAGATGAAGTTACTCCGAACGAGTTCCTTGCACCATTTCTTGCAGTAATACGATCTGAGGAAACGACGGGCCCCATAACAGGACTTGCATTAACGTCTGTTAACAAGTTTTTATCCTATGGACTTATTGGTGAGTTTGTTTAGTGCTTCCTTTTGTTTATTCAGCTCAGTATTTGCAAGTTTGGAATAAGTGTTTTTATTATGTGATGGCACGTATTAGCTACGGTAATTCTGTCCGTCCTGGTGTCACGTCCCAGTACCGTTCCAAGCCCAGGTGAGAGAGACTTTGGGTTTTCACCATATGATAGCCTAGAGTCTCTAGTATTTCGGGACAAAATTTTATGCCTTTAGGTCAAGGGGCTCCTCCCGAACAAGGGGCGAAAGAGGGGCACCCCTTTTAAAAAGACGTTGTTTTACCGTTATTGGGTCTAACGTGAAAACGGTTGCAGATAGGCACAGATATGCTGCTTATCATAACAAGCACTGGCGACGAGCTTCTTAGGAATGTCAACGTTGATGACCTTGAGTGACCTTGAACCCTCAAAATAAGGGGTTTTAGTGAATTTTTTTTTGCGATTTTGGGCTGCGACATGCATTTCAAGAGTGAATTGCACCGAAATGGCTGGAGATAGATTAAGACAACCTGCATATGAAATTTTTAGCATTACATGTAGATTTTAGCAGTCCAAGTCCAAATGCTCTAGATTCAAAGAGGCCTGCACACACAGGTGTCAAAGAGGGGTACCCCTCTAAAAAATGGTTATTTATCCACTGTTGGCTTGTCTACGGTGAAAACGGTTAGAGATAGACAGACATGTTGCTTATGGTACCGTTACAAGCACCAATGGCATGCTTTTTAATGGTATCATCATTGATGATCTTGAACCCTAAAATAACGGTCTTTAGTGATTTTTGCGATTTTCGGCTACAAAAGAGTGAATTATGGTGAAATGGGTGGAGATAGACCAAGATTACCTGCGAACAGGAACTGCTATAAGCTCTGGCACGTTTCATAAGCATTAGCTCAGATTTCTTGTTATTTCAAAATACTCTACCGAATAGCCATAGTTGCTGTTACTTGTAAAGGGATATTTTTTACATTAGAATTATTGAAAAGAGTGCAGCTTGGTAATTATTAGGGCCCACAGTTTTTCATGGTAAAATTTGCCAAATTCCATGGGCCAGTTTGCAAGATTCCGTGGCTCACCGCGGCAAAATATTCCAAATTCTGCGGCTTACCGTGGCCTTCCATTTGTGCCTAAACTAAGCTTTATTCTGTTTAAAAAAACTTCAGTTTTTGGATGCTGGCATGGCGCTCAGTTATGCTAGCAACATACGAAGGAAATCATCGATCTTTTTTCATTTCAAAAATGCAATTTGTCAATTGGTCGCATTGTGTTAATTTATGATTGTGCCATACGATGGTAATTATTAGTAGGGACACAGTTTTAGGCAGTTTAGTTTGATTTTTCTCTGTGATGTAGTTAGTCTGAAGCCGACGATCTTACAAATCATGGGTCATTTCTTAACTTTTGTAAAATTCCACAAAATTCTGCAGCAATATCAAAATTCTGCAGAAAAAGGGCAAATTTTGCGGCTCAGCTCAGAATTCTGTGGCCTGCGGAAAACTGTGGGCCTTAGTAATTATTATTTTTTGCATAGATTTTGCATAGATTCTATGCAGTTGTGCATGTCATTAAATACAGAGCCGCGAGGTGACAAGGCGTCGATAGCAATTGAGAATATTGCCGATGCAGTAACACATGCTAGGTTTGTTGGCACGGATCCCGGGTCTGATGAAGTGGTGCTGATGAAAATTCTTCACGTATGTTGTTGGCATGTGCTTAAGTTTTTGCATTTTATCTCATTGCAGTGCTGGATTTGATTCATTTAATAATGCACTTTGCCTGTGGAAAGCACAACAGTGAGAGTCATAATGAAATGAAATATAACTGTTGTGAGCAGAAGTACTTTTTTTCTGAATCGAACTGTATTGCCAATAAGTTTTTGTGAAACTGTATTTTTGTGCCGGGAACTGATTTGTTTTGGCCATATTTGTTATGACTGGAGGGATGTGTAGAAATGGTACAGTGTTGCATGTCAATTGTGCTTTTGTATGAAACCATGTGCAAGTTTTTGTAGGTTTGTACTTTAATTTTTTTGGTGCAACTTTTAGGGCTCTTGTGGGTTGTTGAAAGTCCTTGATTTTTTTTCGAGATTTTCCAGGCCTGGAATGTTTTTGAAAACAGACATGGTCATTGAAAGTCCTTGGGTCTGTATCTGAAGGTCTTTGAGAGTGCTTGAATTTGATTTTCTAAAATTCCGTGACTGAACAAGTGATTGGATTCAGTGACAACTACTGATGTATTTGGTAATTTTTTTCTGATAATTCCAGTTCTTGATTAATGCTTGAAGGTGTGAAATTGTCGAATGTAAACTGAACCTGCTTATATGTGCTTATAAAAGTGCCGGTTTGATTTAATTCAGTTCTCCTTATGTATCCTTCGTGTGGTCCTTGATAAGTCCTTGAAAAGTCCTTGAATTTGATTTTGACAAATGGGCAAGAGACATGAAATTTGTAAATAGAGACATTTACGGCTGTTGTGCGAAGGTGTTGAGAACACTTCTGTTGACGCCGACTGGTTCAGTTTTATCAAATGAATCTGTGTGTGAGATCATGCAATCTTGCTTCCGTATATGCTTCGAAATGCGACTTAGTGGTAAGTGAATCTGCGTGCTTGTCCGAGAGTTCAATTTGTTGCTGGTTATTTCTGATTTGCGCTTTAGAAGCATCTTGTTGTAGTAGAACTAATGAAACTGATTAACTGTGATGATGATGCCAGTGGCAATATGAGCACGGCTATTTTTCTGTGGGCAATAGGTTTAAAACAAAGATTAAACATTGCTGTGATGTCTGAATGCTATTAAATTGTTATGATGATCTCGTTGAAAAGTGGACATAGTTTTATGCATTTCTTCTGACGCGTTATTGTCATCTCTTCATTAAATCATTTTCTGGACTGTACTCTAGCTCATGCTCTGAGGAGGGGGGTTAAAGACCATGTGATGATGTGTGACGTAGGGGAAAGGAGGGGTTAAAGGTAGCATGATGTCACGCACGTCACGTCTGCGGCATAGCACAATGGACAGCCAAATTCTTGTCGCCAACTTGCTCTGTGTGGCAGGACGTGTAGGTCTAGAAACATTTCGGAACATGCAGTGCTAATTTTTGCAAGATTTTCGGTATTAAGTTGAAAGTGGACAATTATGATAAATGACATAATTTTTTACAGCGTAATTTAGATGTGCTGAATCTCATCTCTGTTGACTACACTACATGCTGCTGTGGGATGGGGGGGAGGTAGATGTCATGACGTCATATTCAATGGGGGGGTTCAGAGCAACGTGACGAAACATGATGAAGGGGGAGGGGGTTATTTCTTTCTTAAAATTGCATGATGGTATTTATGGATTGATTGGGTGATTGATTACCGTGTACTAATATTGGTCATTTATCTAACAAGCTTTCTTTTAGTCTGTTGTCGATGTTTTTAGTAATTGGTAAACGTTGAATACATTGTTGTTACAGAACTTCTGCGCAAGTCTTCAGAGCACACGTTGGTCGACATGGTCCAACTACTGTTCTCACGCCTTCCACAATTTAAGGAAGATCCCAAGTGGGCCACTAACATTCGTAAGGTATGTTGCTTTGATGCATGCTATCGCTAGAATGCAGTGAGTGTTTGTATGAGGGCAGCACCAACTTTTGATCTTTTGCTTTGTGGCAAGTTTTTAATTTAGCAGGTTTTTGGCAAACTATTAACTCTACATTGTATTGCATTATTGGTTTTTATAATTTGTTATCGTCAAGTATTGTTTCCTTCAGAGTTTAGTGCTTTGATACTGTTTGGTACTACCAGGCCAGCTATCACTGTTGCTGAAATTTTGCAAAGCTGCTCCCTACCCACCTATGGACCCAGGATCCTGAACTAACTCCAAATACATAGATAGTAAAACACAAATGGTAAGTGGCAATTGTTGACTAATATCTGTGAGGGTAGCAGGTTTTCAGAAGTTTTCATTGGTTAACTTTTATTTATGGCTGCTTTGATTTGATAATGGTTTGGTTTGGACTGTAAACAGTTGTTTTAAATTTTAGCTGAAAATGCGAACGGGGGTAGACGCAACTCGTACTGGAAAGCCGCGCAAAAAATCTGCTAAAATGCCAGGTTCAAAGCCTGCGAAGAAGTCTGCGACACGCCCAACCATCGACGCTGTTCATGAAACTGTGTGCGAGGATCAGCCGCAAGTTGCAGAGGAGTTGCGTTCGACTGCAGCAGTTTTATCAGGTCAATTGCACTATAATATTAGTTTTGACTCTTGTTTTTGAGAGAAAATGTGCTAGTATTGGTGGAAAAATTTTCGATATTTTGTTGCCATAGTTACTTAGGCTAATAGCTGATGCAGGCCTCATGTTGTGACGTGCAGTTTTGTCTTTTTTACTAGTTGTTTTTCAGTTTATTATTGTAGTCAGTGCCATTTTGCACTCTGTAATCTGCCATTTATGTTTACGTGTGTGTCTGTGATTAGATGTATGTTATGTAAATGGTATGGTATGTAAATAACCAAATTGCAGAAGGCACAAACATACTTGTACGTTGTCACAAACCACGTGCGGCATTTTAGATGCTTGGCTGCATTGTGGTGGACACACCAGCTGGCTGCATTATAGTTTGCAGTCAAGAAATTTGCAGCTTCGACATGGCCCCAGAAATGACCGGCCAGCTGGAAAATGGCATACACCAAACTCTCGTAGGTCCAGTCAAGGATAATAGCACTGCAAACGCAACTTGACTAGCAGCAATCTCAGAAATAGCAGCTAAGGGCCAGTTTCTGGATCTTAAGTGTTATCTGACAGATTTGCATAACTCGCATTTCCCATTGCACTGACCAACAGTTAAAATGGCCAAAAATTTAACTGGTTGAAATCGGCCAGTTAGCCAACCATCAGTTGTAGTTATTGTATTTAATGCAACTTTTGTACCATTTTGCAAGCAGTTAATTGATGAATGTGATACTATAGAATGATTTTACCATATAGCAAGGTCTTCAAAACGCTCGAAGAGACTTTTGCTGCTACAAATTTTACTACCAAACTATTCATGAATGGACAAAATGGCCATCCGCAATCGGTTGGCTGACTCGTGGGCTGGCTGACTTGTGCTTGCGCTCATTAATATTCATGATGCCCACCTGCGCTAGGCGGAAGTGATTAGCGCCATGTGCATCTTTGCTAAGCAACTATAGTTTACCATTCAGTTAGTTAATGGCCAGTCAAGGTTTTGTTCAGAAACGCCCACAAACTTAACTAGCAAGTTACAATTAACAGATGGTTTACTAACTGATCAGTAGGACTAAAAGATCCAGAAACCGGCCCCAAGTGGTATGAGCCTAATTATACTGCTGTGTATTTTTTATATCTCACAGTGTATATAATGTAATGTGTTTGGTTGTGATAGGTAGCGACAGCGTGACCGGGGTGAGTGAATCTGACGTTGAAACCAGCGAGTGGCAGACATTCCCTTCTCCACCCGACTCTCTGCCAGTCATTTGGCAGTCGGCAGAAAGTTCATCGGCAGTTGATGACGTCATTGCGTACGTTGACGCTGCTGGCATGGCGACAACGCCTGTTGCTCGTGGAGACGTCGTTGTTGACATGAGTGAAGATGCCGTTCAGGTAGTTGTGCGAGCGTAGCTTGTCATTTCTTGCACTTGAGTCCAGGTGACATAACCAATGCAGTGGTATCAACCTTTTCCCAACTGTGTGAATGATGGAGTAGTGCTAGTTGTCACAAGTCAGAAGATGACATTCACAGGTTATGTTCAACAGTTTGTTTCACATCCGCAGTTTCATGGAGAAGGATTAGTGATAGATCGTATGTAGTCATTGGCCCATGAGTTCGGCACAGACAAACTGTCAGTTTGATCTAGCACATAAACTAAAAAGAACTTAAATGTTTTAAAAGAAAAATGAAATGAGAGATACTGAAAATAGAAATACCATTAAATGTAAAACTTAAAAAATCCGGGAAATGACCGAAATAAAGAAAACTAAAATAAGAAAAAAACTGAAAAGGAAAGAAATAGAGAAATAATGAAATAATTTTTATCCCAAACAAACTTGATCTTACTTTTTTGGCCCCGGATCACTGTGCAAAATTTCATCAAAATCGAATCAAAATTCCGATCGTAGGAGTGTTTACAGACAGAGTGACAGAATGACAGTGTGACATAAGTGATTTTATAATCTGTTCCATGCTATGCTATAGCAATGGGACAGATAATGAAAGAATGATGGGGTGATGGATGACAAGAGTGGTGATGGTGACGCTGATGAGGTGAGATGATCGTGGAAGTATGGTGAGTTAGGAAGAGGTAGATCAAGACGTGGCTGACGAAGTGAGCGAGGGAGTTGATTCCAGAGATGAGGTGATGCATAGCGAAAGAAATGAGTGGTAATTTTTAAGGAGGAATGAGTAGGTGGACGAGCGAGAGTGACAACAGACGAGGATCGAGTGTTACGTGGTGGCTGGAGAGAGATTAAGTTATAAAGGTAAGGAGGTTGAGCGGTATAGAGAAGTTTAAAGGTAAGAGAGAGAATTTTATATTCAATACGTTCATTTATTGTGAGCCAGTGAAGAGATTTAAGAATAGGAGTAGTATGACTAAATTCAGGAGCTCTGATGACAGCACGAGCAAGGGAGTTTTGGGTGTGTTGAAGACGATTTAATTGAGACTTGGGAAGATTATAGTATAGAGAGTTACAGTAGTCAAGTTAGGAGTGAACGATGGAAGTTGCAATGAGGCTGGTTGTTTTAGAATCAAGAAAAGGACGGATACAACAAAGCTGTTCAAAAGTCATTTTGCCTATTGTATGTTGTCAACTAATTGCAATAGTTGAAATCCTTTAACTTAAATGAAAAGTTGGTTGTTTTGTGTCTATCGTTGATCATCAAATCGTGTTCAACTGCAGATTCTGCAGATTAGGCTGTCAATTTACAGAAGCCGTGGTTTTGGAAATGCAGCTCCAACTACTTGGAATGTGCTTCCAAATATTCTTAGATGCAGCACATGTGCTTTGCCTAATTCCTGATGCCATCTAAAACATTTTTACTTCTCATTTTGCTACCATATTGAGCACATTTAAGGTTATTACATGCAGTTAGCATGCTATGTAAATTACTTACTTGCTTATTTATTGTCTGAAGGAGGAGTCAGCAGAAGTAGCACAATTGAGTTCTGTTGCTGATGATTTGGTCGAGGCTAACAGCAGCTTGAATGCCGAAACAACAAGCCATTACGTCTGGGTGAGCTATCTAATGCTATGCTATCGATACCTGTTTGGTTCGTTTTACATTAACAAAGATGCATTTGCATTTGACCTCTGCGTATCTTCATAGTTAGCATGTATGCTGGTAAATTTCTGTGTAAAGTGTTGTTTTTGGAATATATTTGCCAAATATTATTTTTCATCTACTTATTATTATCGTATTTTAATGTTAACTATATTATTTCACTCGCTGCATATCATGTGAGGTTTTTTGGAGATGCTGTTAATTACAGCAGCTTGATTTAAGCAATATTTTGTGTTAGTTAGCATTAATATAAATTAAATAGTTTAACAAATCCTTACCATATTCATTGTTGATATCTATATAAGACACCATTTAGCAGCTTTTATCTTGCTAGTTAGTGATAAATAAATTGCTTTCATTAAAACATTTTGTGACATTTTTTGAAATATATATTTTGCATAGAATCTTCTTCTTACTGTTATAAGTAACTTAATTACTACTATTATGTTATGCTTATATTAGAAGTTGTGCTTTTATTGGTTTTGGGCTGGCTACTGTCGTTTCTCGATGGAATGTTGATTGCTTACTGCGATATATATTGATCAATTTGTCATATTTTGAAACTAGAAATTTTATGAGGTACACATGTTCGATGTCAAATTGCAATGCTAGGTTCATTTGTAGGCCATACATACTTCACATGATCATTCATGTTATCTCTCACAAGTAGTAAGTATCTTTCATATCTATTAAGTGGAGGCCATTTGTCACAAAATTTTTGTTTCAACACCAGTTCTGATGTGCATGCTTATGGAGATTAATCAGATTTCAAGTGAGAGATTTCATGTTTTTACAATTTAGACATGAGACCAGACATCTTTGAAAATGTATTTTTTGCTATTATTATTTGCCATCTAAAAACTGATGCAAAAGTAACGGTCTGCGTTGTGTCGATAATTTTGTTAGAAATCTATTGTGTCTTAGCATATTTGTGGTGGTGCTTTTGATCTTGTGTATTGCTCATATCAAACAAACAGTAGCAAAGTATAAATGGAAATGTGGTTTTTTATTTACAGTGTATATTTTATTTTGCTGCTGTGCACTGCTTGGTGGCAATAGTTCTTTGGCTTAGAGATGCTATTGCAGTGATATGTGTTATTTTAGACTCCTAACCATTATACATGACACGGTTTTTTCATGTTTATTATTTGTACCAAGACCTTAGATGATAGTAGCAATGTTTGCAATGCTTGCTGTTGGTTTTGGGTCTACTGAGTAACATTTTGTGTTACTATCTAAGCCGATTAGCGAGATTTTAGTTTTGATATGTGACATATGTACATGTATGTGCATGCGTGTCTGTTGTCGTCAATGTCAGCGCTTAGCCAGTAGAGGTTGTAGCGTCGCCCAGCTCTGACTACGATTGACGATGCCTCCTGATGTCAGCAGGCGGGATATTGTTGTTCCGCTGTATTTAGTCGTAGAGACAGCCTGGATGACGGTTTCACTGGCCACTGGGTAGGCAGCCAAGCGATATTTTGACATGACAGTTAAATGCCTTGTGAGGCGCAACATTTTCTTGCTGCCTGGCATTTGCAGTTGTGGGTTGACAGTAATTAATATCCAGAAGCCTGTAGTGTTTTTTTTGTTTTTTCGTTGTCTGTGAAATGTAGAAATCCATGTCAAGCTCTTGCATGGGTTAATCAGTCAATCCCAGCACATTTCCGCTGTTGTAATTATGGCTACTGCTACGTATCGTAAAGACTGGCCCTTATGCTTTGCTGCTGATGTTTTTTTTAGCACATGATTTTTGAGGTCTTTTGGCTGATCACCACATGAAACTTTGCTTCATGATTGGAAGTGGGTTTAATTTTGAAAACTAAGTTTCAAAATTTGGGAGGTGACAACGTCCAAATTTGTCAATTTTGGGCAACATAGACTTCGATTGCAGTATCTCTAGAATGGAACAAGATGTCAGCAGTTGGAAGATGGCGTTGCAATACAAAGCGTGATGTCTGACATACGGTGACATTATTTGGTGAGTCTACAAATGGTGGTTATCACGCTGTGCTACCAGTAGTTGATTAGATGTAGTGCTGTGACGGCTGAATGCTAGTGGTGCTTTTGCTATGGTGGTGGTAACGGCTTACCCTGAGATGGCACATGCAGCATTGTTGACCGGAGTCAGACAAGGCAGCAGCATTATGTTGATATGGTGACAGATTGTGGCTGAGTCAACTGCAGATGGGAATGCGCAGGCTCAGTGTGTGGAAGGTACCGATGAGAAGATAGACATTATCGACTGTGACCGGGTACGTGGACTTCGTCGGCTGTAGAGCGTAGATCTGTCATAATTTTTTGGTCGTTCTGTAAGTCCCAGGCACAATGTGAGGCTTACTCGTTTGTCTCTGTCAGTTTGCTTGTTCTGTACATATTTCTAACAAAAGTGTAGAAAAACTGAAATAAGTGTAAATCTTTCACACGGCCGAAGTAACCAGTGTGTCAATTTTTAGTTAAAATGCTGAATTTTTGAGTGAGGGTTAGACTGCAATACAGTGCATAGGTAGGCGAATGGATTAGACACTGGGATGATTTTTTTTGTGTTATATCTGGAGTTGTCAAGACCATTATGTGCATGGTTGTACTATGCACATGGCTTTGCATTATGGCTTTTGTTTGTTTGTCTGACACTAACCAGTCAGTTAATGATAGATATTTGCATGCATATTATTAGAATTAAATGTTATATGTGTATCATTTGTTGTTGCTGGGAATGCTAGTGTCTCCTTGAAGGTAAATCTTGTGGAGGAAATATAACTCAGTTCGTGTTGTCGTTAACCAGTTTTTTTTATGTCTTTGTCATGAGGCAGATGATTTGTTTCTAAGAATATCACTATTGCTGTCATGTGAGTGATATTGTTAGTTTATTTACTGATTTGAATTGCACGTCATTTCATTATCTGTATTGCATTAGTGTTCTGATGCTGCTGTTAATGTGTAATGTGTATAGTGAAGAGTATCTAGCTTGGAAAAAGTGTCTAGTTCCCTATTTAGTCTAGTTTACTGCGTTTAGCTAAGACAGAACATAAATGAAAAAAACTACAATTTTTCAAAAACTGTAGTGGTACTTGTAGCGGTAACATGGTTCTGTGTCCATTGACGTCATCATTGTCAGCTGTCACTGTTCTATGGTGGAATTTATTTGTTGAACAGTTAAGGAAATAGTATTGATGTAGTTTAGTGTATATTGTGTTTGCATGTTTTCTTAGCTGATGATAGTCATTTAAGTATTTTGTGTGTTGTGTGTGAATTGTCTATACTTTTGATGGTATAGTTTTGTGGTTAGTGGTGATGCTGGCTAGCGACTTTATCTTTGCTTTGAGGGGAGGACCCTGGAATGAACATTTTGCCTTGCGTCTTTAACTTAATAAATACAATGTAGATATTTCTTAAGCTCTGTAATGTCATAGCTTCATGGGTGCTAATGGTCGCAGATTACAGAGGACACCATTAATAACCTTGCGGGTGTGAGAAATAAATTTCAAAGACTGCGTATTAATAACCGTGAGACAATTTATTCCACATATCTTGGGATTGATCTCACCACCTATTAACCATTGAGATAGATTTAGCACACACCGTGGCAGTCTGTTGTTTGCATGTACGTGTATGGTCAGGACTACTGCGCTAATTGTTTATGATCGAATGACATTGTGAGGTGAACATTTGATGAAGATATGTAGCGTAAGGGTTGTTTTATGTGTGTGTGTTTTGTGTTGTTCAGTCTACGGGTACGGAGGCGAGATTAATAGCCGAAACTGACAGCAACACAGAAGCTGTCATCTCGACTGATGCCGAATCAAACTCAGCTTCACAGCTTGATGCAGTCTCTTTATCAGCTGGCAAAGAATTCATCAATCCACGAGGAATTCGGTTCACCACTGCCTCTTCTCACAGACTCGATGGTTTGTTTTATTCTTTTCCATTGTTCCGTTGCACTGGTTGGTGTGCATACGTAAAAATTGAGTTAATAATATGTCTAAATGCTATTATGACTGAAATTTAGGGTGTTTTTGTTAGTTTGGAATTTTTTGGTTATAGTTTTTGGGTTTTTTTTTACGACAATGCTTATTATTTTGCTGGCGTGTTATTTCTGCTTTAGTTAATGTGATTTGTGTTGCCATCAGTGCCAAAAGGTTTTTGTAGGGGCCAAACTTTGAGATGTTGAAATAATCAGCTGGGTAAGTGAAAAACCAGTAGGTTGCATTGCTGTTCTTGCTTGATGTATGACAGTTATGATTGACAAGTGATGATAAATGTATGTTGTTATGCGCACACTTCTGCTGCTGCTGCAAATAACACAGTACTGCAATTTTGGTTAATCGGTTCACGACACTACTTGATCGATTTCCTTTCTGTCGCACAATTACAATGTTGGCTAGTAGTAACATTGTTATGGCACAAAATATCAGCCTCGATTTTTATTTTCCGACTTACTGGTAAGAAACTACTGGCTCGCTATCAGTATCATGTTAGTGAAAAAAGTTGCTGATGCAGATGCGGTGAAAAGCATTTTTTGTGTTTCTAACGGCCAGGCATCCAGCATGCGGTTCCGCCAACGCCGTACAGTCTACCATGTGTTCGTGAGCTTCTGCGTTTCCTCGTCTCACTGATAAATCCATACGACCAGCACAACACGGACGTGATGATCCACATGGGTCTCAGCCTGCTGACAATTGCCTTTGAGTCTGGAGCTGATCACATTGCACGATTCCAGTCTTTGCTTGCACTCGTCAAGGACGAGATGGCAAAGAACTTAGTCTTTGTGAGTACCCATCGATATGGTAGGTTGTGGGGATTATTAGAAATCTAATAGGCTTGTTTCTTGATGCTTCTGCTGCCACTTTTTGTTGTAAATTTAGCACACATTTGTAACTTCTTGAATATTATTTTTTATGGTTAGGTGTCTGTGACTTTAGTTGTAAAAAATAGTGTAAAAATAGTTTAATATGATAGTATTTCTGTACCGTTTTTGTTGGCTGCAGATAGACGCCTTCAAACAGTACATGCATAGCTAAAGTTGTAAATGAAGAGTAACAAATAAACTGATTTGATGATGACTGAATATTGTATGTTGACTGTTGTTGACAGTTGTTGAAGTCTGAGCGCCTAACACTGTTTGCTGCAACTGTTCGTGTTTGCTTTCTGCTTTTTGAGTCAATGAGAAGTCACCTTAAACTGCAGCTTGAGGTTGTCTGACTGATCTACATTGAGCTAGGCATAGTATAGCTTAGGGGTGCACAGTTCTTTTTTGCCACAAAACCTGGAAGTCACTGTGTGGGCTAGTCAAATGCATCAGTTAGAAGAAAACAGCAGCAATGTGTTGCATTTTGCCTACGATTCGAACTCTGTTTTGACATATGATTTGCTACAAATGCTGATTATTTACTTCGGTATTTTGTCGTTAGTTTGTTCATTTACATTGTTCCGTGGAGACGATGAGCTTAGTCAGTGCGCATGCGCCACTGTTTCACCTGTCGTTGACATGAATGAAACTGGACTTTGGACTTGCCACCGTCTGCAGGCGTATCAGCTGCCCAGGGCTGAATGGCCTACTTATACTACTACTACTACTACTCCAGGGCAGTGCATTGCACCAATCCATTGTCTCTACTCTGCCAGAAGCTCATTGCTCATCATCGGCAGACTGTTCTACAGACCAAAGAATAGGCCTACATCACGTCAAGCATCGTGTCTCAACACAAAGGTTAACTCAGGGATGGAAGACATTAATGTGTTAATAAATTGAGTACTGCTCTCTCTGGCTAGGATTAAGGTGGAAGATATGTTCACCTGCGGTGAGTTTCCCATAAAGAGATGTACACCATCTTTGGCTTTTGAAAATCTTTTATTGTGTTGTTCTGGATAATAGCAGTTAGATTGGTACATTTGTGTGTGATGGCAGATGTACCTGACCAAGTTGATGGAGATCATTGTGTCTGAGTCGGCGCGAGTTTCGTACGAGCAGCGTGAGATTGCGCTGGAGTCAGTGGTCCAGCTGCTGCGTATTCCCGGCTTTGTCACGGAGCTCTACATTAACTATGACTGTGATCTGTACTGCACCTGTCTTTTTGAGGAGCTCATGAAACTTCTTTCCAAGGTCCATATAATATGCATACGTACCTGTTGACATTGGGTGGTCATTTTTTGCTCAGATTTTAGTCAAATACAAAAGTTTGGTCCAAGACCAATGTCATGACCAAATTTTTCGCAACAGCAAATGTTGTGGGTTTAAGATGAAGTCTAAAGTCTTCGCAAAACTTGACCCATCCAATGTTATGCTAGCTGATAGGTTTGAAATACTTTGAATACGTTGTAATACTGTAAATTGAGAGTGCATATTGAGAGAGTTATGACAGAATAATCATCGTTGTCTTAGTTTGCATTTGTGTGTTTATTGCCTGAGTCTGACTATTGAAACTTTTGCTTCACAGAATTTAGTAAATTAACATAAATTTACGTATGTGGATTAATTTTTTTAACGCACGTTAATTTATTAACGCATTAATGTGTTAATTAATGCATTAATTTGACAGCGCTACTATCTGGCTAATCTGGTGCAAGGTTCAGCATGTTGTTGTGTCATAGAATGCATTCCCGGTGGCTGGACTGTATAGCACTCACCTACTGTCACTGGATGCACTGCTAGCAGTCATAGATAGCATTGAACAGCATTGTCATCACCGCATTCTTAGTGCTTCATCGACATTAACTGCATCTAGTGCTACAGAAGGCTAGTAGAACTGTTGTTGTTGTTATTGTTACGTCTTTCATCACTTCGCATGGATTGTTGGATTTATTATATAAAACAGTATATGGTACTGTGTTATTGATAAGTGAATTCTGCAAGAAAACTGTTTAATTTCATTTGGCTTTATACTGTATCTGAGCACAGGTAAGATTTTTGTCATCTGACAACATATATCTGACATCATACTGGGACCATCTTCTCTATTGGTCGTAGGTGTCATCTGGAAGAGCATTTAGCAAAAAAATTCTGTAGTGCTTAAGAAAATGTTTTATTATCGGTGGTCATATTATAGCGACTGAGTGACAGAGTAGGTTAAGTAGGTCGTGTTAATATTATTTGCTTGTTTTAGAGCATATTTTTAATTATCTAAGAAAACTTGAGAGTCAGTGAGAGAGTGAGTAAGAATGCTTAGAACCAGCACAGTTAAGAAAACAAGTCACAGTGCACTGCAGTCTAAATGAACAAAAAATGATAAAAGATGATAAGAAGTTATTTAATACATTCATGTGTTTTACGGGTTAATTTTGCAATATGCATTATATAAATTTACATTTTTCTTACTTACTTACTTTTTTGTAGGTCGCATAGCTGAAGGCAGTGAAGTGGTTGAGAGTGCTGTTGTACCACCATGTCCACCTGGCAGTGGGTTTGTCATGGCTGAAAACATGGCTCATCGAGACACGGAAAGTGGTCAGTGCTTCTGGTTGTGTTGAATGATTTTTGACTATCTTGTTCTGCACTGCATTTAATTATTTTTTTTGTGTTAAATTTGTATTTAGCACTTGGGTGAATATTACACAGTTTGAAGATAGTTTATGTCACAGGTTCTGTGTATTGGCTTTGCTGGACTTGCTGCTTGGAACAGTCTTGCTAATCGTCTAAACAACCTTAGTAACATGGGTCTTTTCAAACATCACATCAAAACAGAACTTTTCCTACAGCATATTAACATTACCGTTGTCAGCCCTTCTCTGTGTTTTCTATATATGGCTCTCTAGAAATGACTGATCATATTATATTGTATTGGGTGACTTCTGTTTTTGACTTAAGATTTCTAGTGTGCTGAAAACATGAAACTGAATGCTAAACTTTGTACTTAGACTAAAGTTTTGCTCAACTTTGGTCTGAGTATGTCCTTTGACCGTACTTTTGGTCTTTGACTTTTGCTGAGTTTTTTTGCTCAGCTGTAACTTTATACTTAAATTAAAGTTTCGGTTTAGCAAAAGGCTTGGCAAAATTTTGGTTAACGTGTGTACTTAGACTGAACTGTAGCTTAGCAGATTGGTTCAGTGTGAATCTTTAAGTCAAAAAAGTGAAGTCATCGATTGTATTGTGAGCATAGATTGGACACAGCTAGACAGAACGCAGACATCAGTCACTGCTATCATCACAGACAGTCGACTGTGTGCCAGGATTCGACCAAACCGCATGAAAGTCTCCACATCTCTGCCCATGGAAGAGGAGCTGGCTGCAGTTAAACGAAAGAAGAAGGTAAAAAGCATATGTGTTATAGCATATGTGTTACTTTCCCATGCTTTTATGCCGTTAATGATTTGATGTTCTTAGTTGTTGGACTGTGAGAGCATACAGCTGATAAAAGTTTCGCTCCAACAATTTTACTTAATTGAGTCGTTGAAAATTTAAAAATTGACCATCAACATATAAGTGTAGTGGTTGTAGATGTAGTTGTAATTTCTGGAGTGTTTGCAGTTACTTGTCATGATTATTGGCATTTGTTGGGTGTGAAACATTTATTTAGGAATGGCACAATAATTAGTTATGTATCTGTCATCCATTTATAAGCCACCATGACTTCTAACTGTGTCATTGTTTACTGTGAAGACACGTGGTTATGCAGTGATGACTGTGACAGTAACCATGATTAAATAGTCACTTATATTGAATATAAATGACTATTTAATCACGGTTACTGTCACAGTCATCACTGCATAACCATGAGTCTGTTTAAAAGTACTTGGTCAAAAATCGGTTATTGTGCTTACATTTGTTAGCATTATGTTATCGATTTTCGTATGTTAATAATAATTCTGTTGCAGATTTATCAGACTGGTACAGAACAATTCAACCTGAAGCCGATCAAAGGAATCTCGTACCTGCAGGAACACGAGATGCTGTCGTCGCCTCTTGATCCAAGGGAAGTTGTCAGATTCATCAAAGAAAACTCAAAACTGGACAAGAAGCAGATTGGCGAGTTTATCAGCAACAAGAAATACGCTGCCGTGCTTGAAGAATACCAGAAGTAGGTTGTCTTGTGTATTGCTACTGGCAGATGCAAATGGTTATGATTTTAGATGATAGTTACTATATTTAGCACACTAAATGATATGTCTTCTTCTCTTTAGAAAGAAAAGCTTACAAGCTCATCAGCAGTTGTTAGGCACACTGAATGTGTTAAGTTTATTGCTAAACATTGCTGCAGAGAAAAAGTGATTTTATGGCCTCTTGACTTGTAAGTGGTCTTCAGTTGAAGTATAGTATTTCCATAACATACTTCTGTATGCATCTACCAGCTGATTGTGATAACGTTGTCAGTTTGTGCCCACTAACAAAAGTCCTAGGCAGTCTTGTAAAAGTTTTTGATGAAATTAATCAAACAGCCTGTTGGTTGGATGTTTCTGTAGCTACAGCAGTAGCAGAATGGTTTGACTTTAAATCTGATTGTTGTTTTATCACACGCGGTGATTTGTAAGCTTTGTTGCATTTCAGGTCGTTTAACTTTGATGACACTCGGATCGATGAAGCTCTGAGGATGTATTTGGAGTCATTCCGGCTGCCGGGCGAGTCTCCAGTCATTCAGTATCTGCTGGAGCATTTTGCTGACCATTGGCATGTGAGTATGCTTCTGTCCAACTTATTACAACTTCGACTAATTGATGGATCTGATTGTAAATTGTAGTTGTGCTTATGACGTTACAGTGTAGTCAAAATCTGATAGCATTATCCCGACTGGTTTTTGATGATTTTTATTTTTTTACTATGGAGAATATCAACATTAAAATGTGTTACGTAATAATGGATGATGTAGCTACTAGAGAATTGATTGTGTGCAGTTACGAGTAATGTCAGCTTAGCGTCTTACCAGCTGGGTTTGGTATATGGCACAGCATGGTTGGTAATGCTGTCGTTAATGAATGGTATACTCTCTTGAAGCCGGAGGGACAAGACAGCCCACAATCACATTGGTTTGCCAGTGCTCTTTGGATGACAGGAAGGGCCTATCACACTAATTATCTCCGCCAATGAAACGGAAGTGAACATTGGAGGAGATTAAGAGATTGGTCGTTCTGTCCATCATTCTGTCCGTCATTCCATGTGTGTGTTTGTGTGTGTACGCAATGACTCATCATCATCTCCATGTGCCATACACAACCAGCAGGAATGGTGGCGCCCTCCTGTGAAAACTTCTACATTGGCTGAGATATGCACTGTCACGAGCGCCTTTCTAGTTTACAAATGTTTAGTTTTGGGGACCAATGTAACTTGCGGTAATTTTGGGAAACAGAGATCAAGTAACTGCATGCAAGTTTATGTTGTTGTTAGATATATTTCTCGTCAATAATGCAGTGATATAACTGTTGGAATGTTTGTGACATATAACAGTGTTGTTCATAACAGTAGTGAAGCTTGCATGGCGAAAATTGTGAACTAGAAGTGTTACTGGAAAGTAGGAACTATTATGGTTCCCACTCTCCTGGTGTTCACACACCTTCATTTGTTCTAACTGCTATTTTATGTTTACTTGGGTTGTCCAGCTGTTCCTTTGACCATCTTTTTTATCCGTGCATCTATTTCCATTAGTTCAAATTTGTTGCCAAGTGTGCCTGTTGGCCCATTATTGGATGGGTTTTTTCTTTTGAGGTCACATGTATTGCATTGGTGACAGTCTTTGTAAGTGTCGTTGTTGTTTCAGAGGATGAATGGAGAACCGTTTGCAAATGCTGATGCTGCGTTCACGCTGGCGTATGCCATCATTATGTTGAACGTCGATCAGCACAACACTAATGCACGGAAGCAGAATATACCTATGACTGCTGAGGTGTGATGTTACTTTTTCTATCGTCAGCACAATCGAAACAAAACTGCATTTTCACACTCAAATGTAAACCATCTCGGTGTATAACGAACAACCCAGGCCCAGGTCTACTCAGCTTTCTGGATAGTTAAATCGATTACCGGTCTGCTTTGCTGGTGTTAAGGCGGGGCATATTCACCTGTGCTGGGTGGCAGGTAGCACCAAGTGATGCCATATGGCAGGTGGCACTCCATAGTTCCGACATAAGTTATCACTTACCACTTTATTGCAAATATTGCATAGGTCATTTAGCTAATCTTATTGCAGTGATTCAGGTAAAAAAAATCCTGCTTTGTATGTGGCGCAGGTGGGTGTTCGTTTTTGGGACTGAGTGGCATTAACCATTTCCCATTATGATGTGTGGCATACTGACAGTGTGTTTTTAAACTGTTGACAGAATTTCAAGCGCAACTTGTCGAAGGTTAATGGAGGCAGTGATTTTGATGAGGACATGTTGGATGAAGTTTACATTGCTATCAAGTATGTTGCCTTCGATTGCTTTGTGCTGCTGTTTTTATTTTTTTGTAACTTTCAATTAGTCTATCGGTTGTCAATTTTACCAACTTACACTTCAGCTTTGCAATGTTACAATCAATTGTAGTTCTATTATTTAACTATTGGATCAGTTTTTACATACAGATGTCATATTTGTTGTACAGGAACTTAAATAATGAATTATTGTGATGGTATGGACGTTTGGCACATGTTTCGCTGATGTTCATAGTGTGTTTTCTTGTGTTTCAGAAATGAGGAGATAGTGATGCCGGCTGAGCAAGTCGGTCTTCTCCGTGACAATTACCTTTGGAAGGTAAGCCATTGCGCAGTTTGTCTGTTATATGTTAGCATTCAGTTACATTTTCGTTTTCTTAGATGGTATGGTTTCTGTTGCTGTGTGTGAATGTCAATAACTTTTTTTAGATATTTCTGTAATCATCTAACAAAAAGATAGACAAACACGCTAAACATGCTAAAAACATTTAAAGACTCATTTTTTAATCATGTTTTTAACTAGTTTTGTTTTTAGTTTACTGTTTTGTGTTCGACATTTCTACTGCTCGATGGCCTGTTTTTATCTGTAATCTGCACACTACAAGCATGTTATGATGATGATGATGATGAACTACAACCTCATTAGAAATACAAACATCAGATGTATTAAAAACAGTATATAGTGAAACATATGAAAAAAGTGTCATTTGAAATATTATTGGGCCAATAGCAGTCTTTATACAACAGGGGCCTAATCTACAAAACATTGTACGACAAATATACGACAATGTTACAACATGCGGAAGGTTTACGACAAATGTACGATAAAACACAATTTACAATAAATCGAATGACAAAGTTACCACAAAAGTTACAACAAAGTTACGCCAAAATGTACGACAGCTCATTAGCTGTCATACGACAGCATGATGCATGCATGCAGTAATTATTTAGATTTTTCATCAGTATATGATACTTAGGGACCAACTTAATTCACGATTTCACGGCCGTGACATTTTCCGTGAAATTGACCTTCTTCCGTGAAAAACGCTAATTTCCGTGAAATCAGTAATTTTTCGTGAATTTTAGCACTTTTAGTTTAATTTATGATAATTCCAGAGTTTTATCAGCAGCTTTTGTACGGATGTTGCTGTTTGCTACGTGTCGCACTTCAGCACTAAGTAGCTAACATTGACTGTCTTGAGTCTTGACTTAGTGTAGTAAATATTCGTTGTTCTAAAATTTCTTTGTTTGCATTAGCGCAGCACCTCGAAATAACGTCTGTGTGGTCCGTGAGTTTCCGAAACTTTATCCGTGAATTTTCCGTGAAATTTGACACATTTTAAAAATTCTGCCGTGAAATCATGCATTTTTCCCCGTGAATTCGGTTGGTCCCTAATGATACTCACATAGTGCTTTAATATGTATAAATTTCGTTTGTGGTAACGTCAGGCAGCGAAATCGCTGCGAAATCAATTCACTTGTTATTGGCTACGGCGGAAGAGATGACCAGCATACAGCACCATGCGCTGCCAGCTCATTGACACTGCGTTGCAATTGGTTGAGGTCGACGAGGTCGTAGTTGAGGTCAACATAACGGCAGTTGATTGGCTGGCTATTTTAGCGACTACAGAGTTACAACAAAATTGCGAAAGAGTTACGATGTCGTAAAATCAGCTTCCAAAATTTGGATACAACATTTTTACGACAATCTTACGACATCGTAACTTGTTGATTTATGACAAAGATACGACAGAGTTGAGAGGATTTTACGACAATTTTAGGATTGTCTTACGATGTTTTGTAAATTAGGCCCCAGTCTTACAAGATAATTTCTAATATTCAAATAGCTCAGTTGATAGCATCGTTGATTGTACCAATGAAGTTAATCATCACCCGGCTCGGTTAATACTTGGACGGGTGACCATCCCGGTATGTATCCAGCCACCCAGGTCAACTCAGTCTGGCCATCCTTCTGTGGGTAGGTGCAATGAGTACCAGACTGGAAGTAAATAGGCAAACCGCGCAATGCATTAGCCCTGTATTCGTGGTCTCGCAGTGTAAAAACTTGTGTCTGGCTGAGGGCTAAGGAAACGGAGATCAGTGTCGCCCAATGGGCCGGCCTTAAGGTTCGGGAAGGACTTCATGTTATTCAAATGGAGATGTTTTACAGTGTGTTCTTGATGTTGTACTAAGAGGTCACTACTGTTGCAGCACATGATGTTGTTCACTAGAACATGGCTGAAGAATTTTTCTTAACGTATTTTGCACACATTGACAGGTTCTGATGAAACGAAGCATTACAAAGGAAGGTGACTTTGTGCATGTGCCAACCGGTGCTTACGATCGTGACTTGTTTGCTATTGTCTGGGGTCCAACGGTTGCCGCATTGTCATTTGTCTTTGACAAGAGCAGTGACGAAGTGATAGTACAACGTGCTGTGTCAGGCTTTAGGTCTGTACACTTCTGTTGACATATGGACCATTATATTAATTGCATATGCACGCATATAATGGAGTTCTTACAAATTCAGGTTTAGCTTGTTTTCTGTGTTTTGTGTTTCTGTGAAGATTAAACTTACTGTTCCATTACTGTGTGTTTGTGTGCATTCTGCCTGGAAAGGCCGTCCCTGAAATGATCTATACTGGGTCGGGTGGGACGTTAAACCCTACTCACTCACTTTCGTCGGTCTTGGTGTAGTTATTTTATGGGAAAGACTGATGTTTAAAAAACTTGTTTTTCTTCAAGTAGGATGTAATACTCTACTTGTGTTTACTAATTCATTGTGAATAAAATGAACGCTGTTGCATTGTAGATTATGAAATTTATGATTTGTATCATACTAGATGCATCATTTTTACTACTGTTATTACGGTTTTTGTTTAACTGTCATATTTTCCCATGAATAACTATAAGCTGGATCTCAAACTTTGTGGGTTTTTTTTGCATTAGGTTTTTACAGGCTTAATACTTTTTTGTCCTTAAACTAACAGTTTTGAAGCCACAAAGGAAATGAGTATTTGCACTGAGTGTTTCTGTTTGATGTTACTAGAGAATCTGAGGTTACAATATTGTTGTATAATTCAGGAAATGTGCAATGATCTCAGCTCATTATGGTATGAGTGATGTTTTCGACAATCTTGTGATATCACTCTGCAAATTTACAACTCTTCTGACCTCCACTGATGTAAGCAATCTGCAGTGTCTCTACATTGTTGTTTTAATACCATATGCATCAGTCCAGTTTAATTTATCTGTTTACTTTTCAAGTAAGCTGTGTGAAACTAAATTAACCTGAGTTGGCTTGATCGTATATAAAGTATTTTTTTTGTTTGGCTGTTAGTAGAAAGAAATGCTATGGCATTTTAATTTTGTTTTATCTTACAATTTTTTATGTTAATTTAGGACACAGATATGCCAAGCCAGAAATTACATGGTAAAGGCATTTAGTGAGGTGGGCAAATTTAGTGGCAATGCATGCAGCATTATCTTGAGTTTAGTTCTGAAAATTTTGCGCAGAAAAACAACATAGTAATGAAGTTTTGCCATTTGGCACTAAGGGTGACCTTAGTTATGCTCGACTATGTATATGTTGTTTTTGCAAGCCAGACTCTCTTGTAACACAGTAAATAGTAGAGCCCACAGTTTTCCACAGTAAATTCTGCCAAATTCCGCGGGCCAGTTCGCAAAATTCCATGGCTTACCGCAGCAAAATTGTCCAAATTCTGCGGCCTTCTGTTTGAGCGTAAACTAAGCTTTATTCTGTTTAAAAAAACTTCAGTTTTTGGATGCTGGCATAGTGCTCAGTTATGCTAGCAACATACAAAGGAAATTATTGATCTTTTTTTCAAAAGTGCAATTTGTCAATTAGTCGCATTGTGTTAATTTACGATTGTGCTGTATACAATATTAATTATTAGTAGGGATGCAGTTTTAGGCGGTTTAGTTTGATTTTTCTCCGTGATATGGTTAGTTTCAAGTTTGTACTAATCATCAGTCATTTTTTAACTTCTGTAAATTTCCGCGGCAATATCAAAATTCTGCGGAAAAGGGCAAATTCTGTGGCTCGGCTCGAAATTCTGTGGCTTGTGGAAAACTGTGGGCCTGTGCTATGGTAGATGCAAAGAAACATGATTTAAATAAATTGTATAAAAACGGCCAGAATTTTAACAACATAATACATCATTGGAAACTTAGAGTGTGTGGTGACTGTTGTGTGATGTTTGTGTGTGGTGTCACAGTCGGTCGAAAACATTCCCATCTTGTTCGGCAACAACACGAAGGCACAGCTGGCAGCAAGGACAGTGTTCGGGTTGGCTCATCGACACAGCGACATACTGCACGATGGATGGAAGAATATCCTTGATTGCATGCTCCAATTGTTCCGTGCTAAACTGCTTGCTGAAGTCCTTGTGATGGTATGTCCAGTTGTTTTCGGTGATTTTAGCATGCTCTTAATAATAATGGCCGTAATAATAACTCGAACAGTTTTTAACATGCTATAACATGGGAAAGCAGTAATTAGTTATGATGGCAGTGATATGCTTCATTTAATCCAATGCATCTTAGTGTTGACATTTGCCAACATAAAGTGAAGTCAGTGTAGTATATTATTACATGTTATTATCATTTTACAAATGCCAATATTTGTGACTTAAACATTTCTTTGTTTAGAGTCATTTTCAGTTTTTAGTGTATTGTGCACTTTTGCTTGAAAGCTTTATAATTCTGTCTGTTTCGAACTTATCACTTTTTACGCATGACAGCAGCTACTGCTGTAGCATGTCTTAGCTTTCGCAATTCTGTCTCTCTGTCCGTTCGTTTGTTTTTTCATCTGTCTGTTTGTCCATCACACGAGTGGATCAGTCAAAAACGGTGCAAGCTAGAATCACCCAATTTTCGCCATCGGCTGCCTGGAAGACTTTAGTGTCAGGATTTGTAAAGCTTTTCCATAAATTCAAAAGGGGTCACCTCGAACGAGGGTGGTAGATAAGAAGGGGGTGGGAAAATTTGCCATGTCCAGTCGATACGATGTTGGCAGAGCGAAACAGATCACACCCATTGGTGAGTACAAGTAAAACACTATAGATATTTAGCCGCTGGTCGTCTGGCGCCCTATGGCGACTGATTTTGTTTTACTGGGCTTTCAAACCTGCACCAACACTGGAATTCATGCACTGGATATGGCGCTAGACGTCATCCGCCATCGAGTCTAAATGAAACATTGATGTGAGCTTAGATTTCGTTCGCACTGGGCCTTCACACATGCATCGCTGTCGTGCGTTCCCCTTTGCGTTAGATGGGCTTTTCTTATGTTGTAGGCCTATTAGCTCTGTCGTCTGCGGGGGCTAATTAGCTCCGTGGTAGCGGGCCGTAGAAAGTTAAGGGGAAGACACACTCGATACTGTATACAATTCTGATTAGATTCTGCTTTATTCTACACAAGTGTGAAGCGACTGTGTACGCTTCCACGTCACAGCAGCGACTGACAATATAGCAATAGCTGCCGAGTTGCTGCCTGTGTTAATTAGTTGGGTCTGCTCAATGTTAAACTACGTCATCTCTTACCAATAACATAACGTAGTCCTGTCACCCTCCTGCCCCTTAGTTAAATAAAATTTTAGGGGGTTATATTTAATTTCCAATTTTCAAAACATTTTTCCAAAACTTTAAAGTCCGAAATGAAAAATTCAAGAATTTGGATCTTAAGATATTGAGCAGATCCTTAAGATTCTTTTAATATTACACAGCAACTCGACATCAACTTAATCTAACGAAATATATATACTCATATCACAGGATGCTTACTAGTCGTCATATGTAACAGTAACCGAAAATTATCAACTGTCTTGCTCAATATTCTTACTAGGCCTAATGACAAAATGCAATCTCTCTATGAATGTCACATGTTAATTAATGCACAATGTAAGAATACTAAGTCTGTTCGTCCGT
>Ga0056128_1000251_pt1 | contig 41979 bp, 29 predicted proteins | sample WorMetLIZISLAND2_FD_71113 | JGI IMG/M metagenome (GOLD analysis project Ga0056128, IMG submission 71113) | Marine gutless worms symbiont microbial communities from Max Planck institute for Marine Microbiology, Germany - Olavius geniculatus... ... | reverse complement strand
ACATGTCGAGATGTTTGCGACAAAGTCTGTGACAAGGTAAACCCATTTGTGTTGCTCTAATGGAATTTAGTCCATTACAATGCATGGGGAAAGTCAGCGACAAAGTCGGCGTAATGGAATTTGGGCTTAACAGAAGCACATCCATAGGTGTGAACAACTTGTTAACAACTTGTTCAGTGTTGTTACCTGGCAGTGGAACAGTTGGGATTCCAACCCCGACCTCTCTCTCTCTCATTCCTGGTTAGGGGGGTGGGTCACCACCCCAGTCCGTTCCAGGTAGCTCTAGAGGCATCGCGGGTCTGTTGTAAAGGAGTCTCCTGGTCATGTGTCGCTCCTGCCTGATCGTGGGCCAGACATTGGAACACCAGATGCTCGACTGTTTCTTCAGTGCCTTGGCAGTGTGGGCAGATGGCTGAATCCCAGTGCCCGATACGGTGCAGGTAAGCTGCTGCCAATGGAGAATGGCCAGCGCGTTCTTGTGCCACCGTGAAGCACTGGTCCCTGGACCAATTGGCATGGTAACAAGTGTTGTCTGCCTCTAAATGCTCTATGGACCCTGGCATGTGGATCGCTGAGGTACCTATCCTGAGCGATACTCCATTGGTGCCATTTAGGAGTTGCACCTTGCAATCATCAGTCCAACATGATAACCACTAGACTATCAAGCCACACAAAATAGTACTGTTAGTGAAATTTAATCTTAGCATCTTGCACAATATTCTCAAGCACTGGACCAGTAACTCAATTTGAGATATCTTTAGCTGTTGTGTAACTTTTAAGTGAAGTGACGAGTTTTTTCATTTGGTGAAGGTTGACTGTGCAATGAATCCCACAGTTGGAGAGTGTAAGGATTACAATAGTGATGACAATGTCTACATATACTTGTAAGTTGCATGTTTATCTTATGTAGCGTGTCTGAATATCTTATAGTGTCAGCATTAGGTGGCTTTAAAGTTGAAAATCAGAAGTTAAGATCAAAATGTCTGATAACGAATTGGCAATAAAGCATCTTTATAACTTATGTGTCTTGTCTGCATTAAACTGTATTAAATGATTTTACCCATTTTCGTCAGTAAAAAGATGTAGCTGGAATTGTAATAGGAGTTAATTGCAACCCAATCCTGTGGAGAACAGTTATCTGATCCATGGGAAAAATTGTTTGGCTTCGGATTAGAATTGGAAGTAGCAGACATTATTTCAGTAGTGAGTCTGACGTTTTACATTGGAAAACGTTGGCTCCAGCAATCTGTAAATTTTTGTTAGTGAGATGAATTATTAACATATTTTGAACTGGCATATTTTTTCATGCTTACGCCCTGCTACAGCTAAGGTCAGAAATCTCAGTACGGAATGTTTCACTGATTACTGCGACCAGATGTCTGACAGATGTTAATATCAAAAGTGCCGACTTGTCATTAAATCTGTTGGTACCATATGTACTTATTTGTGTATTCTGCAGAAAGAATCATCTGCTACTCAGTATATCTGTTAACTCCATGTTTGACATTGACTCCATTGTTTCCAACGTCTTGCAGTGAGTTTATTTTAGCTTCAGTTCAGAACTGTCATTTATTTTGGCTTATATTACTAGTTATGTTTTGGGAATTAATCAGTGTACTGTTTTTACGCATGTAAGCAGCTACTGCTTTCAGCGCATCTTAGTCATTGCAACTCTGTCCGTCCATCTGTCTGTCTGTCACACGGGTGGATCAGTCAAAAATGTGCAAGCTAGAATTACCAAATTTTCACCGTCGGCTGCTCGGAAGACTCTAGTTTCAGGAAATGTAAAGCTTTTCCATAAATTCAAACGGGGTCACCCTGAACGAGGGCGCTAAATGAGAGAGGGTAGGCAGAATTTGCGATTTTTTGGCCAATAAGTCGCTGTATCTCAGTAACGGTACGAGATAGAGCCTAGGTTACTATTGATCACTAATAGGAAGTCGTTTGCTGGCTCTCGATTGGCGCTGAAGTTAATGACCTTGGATGACCTTGAACGCCAAAATAAGGGTTTTTGTGGATTTTTTGGCAATTTTGGGCTGCGACACAAGTCTGTATCATTCACAAGGTGGCGCCACAGAACTATCGTCATGCGATCCAGATAGAGAGTTTGGTATTTGTATATTAACTTAGCGTGAACACCCCAATTTTCAGCTAAACTACTGAACCGGAACTGCTATAGGCTTTCGCACGTCTCGTGAACATTAGCTCAAATGTCTTGTTAATTACCCGTTCAACCAGTTTTGATATTATTCTGCGCTGTGCATTTGATTGCGTATTTTTTAATGCAAATGCCATATCATTATCTGATTATATTTGTGCATGTAAGCAAGTAATTTAGCAAGTAAGATCACTTGGAAGTGCGTTTAACAGCACCAAATCTTTTGAGTATTATGTACATTTAAAGCAATGCATTTCTGGAAGTTGATAAATGTGATAAAATACAGTAGTCAGTTCTATTTTTTGTTATATCAAGCAAACTTTGATAAAGTTAAACTCAGCAAACTCTGAGAGTATATTACATATTGAACTTAATTAATCGGTTATTCGGGAAAGTTAGCTGTTTGATGTTTTTTACTTAGTACTAATGTTTGGTTGTGATAATTTGGTAACTGCAGATGTGTTCTTCTGCATGATGCTCCAATACTGCAGACTGCCAGTGAACGTCTGAGTCTCGAGGCAGAGAGCAAAGGATACATTGACGTTGTATATACGTACCAACAGATGCTTGGAACACATTGTGAGCTATAGCCAGAAACACGTCTCATATGATCTCTGTCTGGTTTGACATGTAAGTAAGTAAGTAAGTAAGTAAAGTGTAAATTTATATAGCGCATACTTAAAAAGATCTCTAATGTGCTGACATGAAGACCGTCTAACTAGCTTCTGAATAACCAATGGCCTCAATTTCCAAGTTTCTGCAAACCTAAAAATGCAACTTATCCCGAAATATTTAATTCAGTTACCAACTCTAACCTAGTCTCTGACCCTCACACTGTTTGGACTAGTGCCTCTTCAGACTACTTGTGTTTTATGTTTCATATTAGGTTTTTCTGTAAAGATTAATCTTACTGCTGCATTATTATGTGTATCTGTGTGCATTGCCTATAAAGGTCGTCTGCGAAATGACCTATAGTGTGTCGGGTGGGACATTAAGCTTTACACACTCACTTGCTCTTCAGACTACTGAACTGTATTTTTATTGGCATGTTTGTGTTGCAGCACATCGCATTATGCTTGAGATGGTTCATGTGCATCGAAATCAGTATCGCTTTGCAGTCACCAACGAACATGAGCCAGTGATGCATCTTCCGTAAGTGATAGTTGTTACATATGGCTAATAAATACTAGTAATAAACTTATCAAATGATCTCTGAATGATTGATGTAGATGTATCTGTATTTATGTCGTCGATGTCGCTGGTGGCCACTGACTTTAATATCTATGGCGAGTTGATCTAGGAGGAGTGAGTGCATTGTTCTTGGAAATATTGTTCGGTTATGTTTATTTTCATGAGTCTTTTTTTATGCTGTAGTCGTAAAAATTGTTATTAAGATAACATTGTGGAATGGTGTCCGTATGTTTACTGTTGGTGAAGCAGGGTCTTGCAATATAAACTGTAGTCAGGATCTTATTTTCTAAGTGAATAGTTCTGATGTAGATTTAATTAGCAGGTAGATGCTTGTAGGCCATGATTGACTTTAAATTACTGATTTTAGCGCCTCTATACTCTCTACATTTCGTACTTTTTTGAGAAGTTGTTTGGTAGTTTTATGCTCTAAGTTGCTTGATATTTAGCCTGTACAGGAAGCCAAGCTGTTGCTAGGGTTGGCCGACTATACACCAGTTTCCTCTGCAGTCAGTACACTCCCTTTGGGGGAAATAGAAAGTTGTAGGGGGCCCCAACTTATACCACAGAGTAGCTGTCTGGAAACTTTATTTGCTTGTTTAGACACTTTTCTGGTAGAAATACAATACATGTGTTACAGATGACGATGACAGATGATGACAGATAGACATATCGTTCCAAAAACGCGATCTTAACAGTCAGCCAAAAATGTTTCTATGACGTGAGAAGATTGTGTTAGACTCCTGTTTAGACTCGAGAAAACTTGTAATAATAGCAGTAATCGTAGACGTTGTTAACTTTCACTTGTTCGATGCTATTTACCGTGTAGGCTATTTTTAGTGGTTGTTGTAGTAACACACTACAATTTGTGACATAAATACGTATTTTAGTTTTGCTATTTCTGCAAATCGTGTCGAATTTCATGTAAGTGATTTATGCTAACTGTTTATGCAGTGGATTTTCAGCAAGCGAAGAGAGTGCAGTTTGGATTCTGCAATGTAAACAAGTGACTGATATGACCAAGCCTTGTCCTGCTGTGAAATACCTGGGACTAATGGATCGTGACAACCTTGCTAGATATTTTCGCGCTCGATATCTGCCAGCTATTGTGAGTTCTTGGCATTATAATGACAATAAATTGTTATCAGGTATTTATTATGTGTTTATGCAGCATTTTAGCAGTGATTACTTGCGAGAGCTAGCATAGCTAGCTATAGCGCATATTAGGCCTAGCTATGGTAATTCTGTCCTGGTGTCTGTCCATCTGTCTTTCACGATCCGGTACTGATTCAAACCCAGGTGAGATAGAGACTTTGGGTTTTTACCATATGATAGCCTAGACTGTCTAGTATTTTGTGACAAAATTTCATGTTGCTGGGTGAAGGGGAACCCCACAAATGAGGGGAGAAATAGGGGCATCTCCCTTAAAAGGGCATTATTCTATCCTTATTGGCTCGTTTAATGTGAAAATGGTTGTATATAAGGGGTTTTAGTGAATTTTTTTTTGCAGTTTTGGGCTGCGACACACATTTCAACAGAAATTGCGCCGAAATGGCTAGCAATAGACCAAAACAACCTGCATACGACATTTTCAGCACTGAATGTAGATTTTAGCAATCTAAGTTTGGACCATCTAGGTTCAAGGAGGCCTGTGTACGTGGGTGTCAAAGAGTGATATCTCTCTAAAAAGTGGTTATTTATCTGCGGCTGGCTTATCTATTTTGAAAATGGTTGCAGATAGGCACAGACATGCTGCTTATCATAACAAGCACTGGCAACAAGCTTCTTAGGATTGTCAACATTGATGACCTTGATTAACCTTGAACTCTAAAATAGGGGTTTTTAGTGATAGTTTTGGCGATTTTGGCTGCAAAAGAGTGAACTGCAACAAAGTGGATGGAGATATATAGACCAAAATTACTTGCGAACAGGAACTGCTATAGGCTCTTAAGCATTTCCTGAGCATTAGCTCAGATTTCTTTTACTTATTGTGTGGCCATTCTTTGTTTTATGACCTAATTTGGTCTTTTATCCCTCACTGCAGTGTCTGGGGTGTCTTGGATTTGTGTACAGCACCCATTCTCAGGCAGAACTAACCGTTAATCATGGTCAGGAAATAAGTTTGTTTCAATACAGTCTGCAGTGTATTTTGCTTTGTTACACTCGTGAGCTAGCATAATGCACTGTAGACTGTGTTGAAACCTATACACAGTCAGTCAATCAGTTGAGAGTTACCTCGATAGCAGAGCCACCTGCAGCCAGTTTACTACTAGACAAATATTTTTATTGCTCGGTTGACAGCAATCTTTGTAGCACACTTTTAACTCCTCGCGTGCTACGTTTTTAATGTAGCGAAGAGGAGTATATGAGATCAGTGTAATATTGAGGACCGACTGACCAACGACCGACCTCTGTACCTGGAAGAGCCTTCCTGGAAGAACTTCCATAACAGTCCCAGATAGACGCATAGTCACTATGGACCACTCATAGGAAGTCGAGCCTCGGGAGTCGAATGGTCACGTGACCGATGACGACACGTGATCCCAAAAGATCAAGGTTGTGACCCCCATTATCTTTAAGGCGCCATATCTCTGTAACGGTGCCAGATAGACGCATGCGGTGAGATATGACAAGACAAATGGCAACTAGCACATCGACTATTATTGGAAATTTTTCTTCTCAGTTCCTAAAATCGGGCAATATTTTATGAACTTCGAGGAGACAATTTTTAATAACGACCTCGACGCCAGTCACTATTAGTATAACATTAAACGGGTCTCAATTAGACGCCGGGTCTCTAATACAAGCTGAAAGGAACGAAAAAAGCTTTTGAAAGAGTACAAAAGAAAATGATGCATTGCATGCGAGGAGTCATTAGGTTGGTCACAATCTAATAATATTTCTTGTTAATGCTGGAATCACAATCCTAAAACATACAGTTTAGAGTTAATTACTTGGCAAACTTTGTGCTATTTTTCTGGACCATGCTGTAATTTTGCGGGTGATGCAGCCTAACTTGATGAGTAAATTAAACATGGATGTGTAAACTTGATTTTTTATGTTATATGTAACAGCTGTTGTAGTGATAAGTGTAGTGGTTATGCATAGCGGTAACGCATTGTGTCTGATTAACGAACTCAATCTACACCAGGCTGCATTACTACTTGGATAGGTGACTGTCTGCGGGCAGGTAAACCATCTCAGTATTTAAGCAGCCACCTAGATCAACTCAGCCTTCCAACCCTTTGGGATAGGTAAAATGAGTACCAGCCTATTTGGCTGAGGTTAAGGTGTGGCACATTCACCTGTGTCAGGTGTCAGGTAACACTGTGTGATCTCATGTGGCAGGTGACGCTCCGTAGCTCTGGAATGGCTTCCAGTAAGAGCTATAACACCACCACTTTTTATTGTTCATGATAGTGATAAAATAGACACGTGTTCTTGGCTTTTCATGTAAGGGCCACCAGTCTTCTTCTTCATTTTTTTCTGTTTTGTGCTTATGAGAGTCACTTGGTGTGTGTTATGCGTAGCATGACATTGGTCGTGACGGTGATTTTGATCCGTTCACCGACAATGACCTTCACACAGTGTTCGTTCATTATGATGTTAGTGTCCAGACCACAGCAAAGGAGATTGCATCTCAACTAGTCAATGCTTTCCTGGGCCAGCTTGGAGTTATCCTGGCTAACGTGTGAGTTTGTTATTGCTTGATGTGAAGTTTACACTTACCTGTAGTTTAACTGCTTTGTTTTCGTCTCGTTAATGTTGATTTTTTGTTTAATCATGTTATGGTTGTTTGTTTGTTGCTGTCTTACCCTGTTCCTTTTAGTTATAACAGTATATTGTGTCATTGTTTGTTTGTTACCTCCGCCAAGGTGAGCATAGTGAACATTGGAGGAGATTAAGAGATTGGTCATTCTCTCCATCTTTCCATCCTTCTTTCTGTGTACAAGATGACTCATAGTGGCAATGTCGTCATTGCACCAACAGCGCAAACAGCAATGCCGGCTGTTACTTTTCCCTCTCTCTGCAGCGTAGCGGCTCTTCCTTTTCCCTCCCCTTTCCTTGTTGTAGGTGTAGTAGTAGTAGTAGTAGGTTTAGGTATAGGTAGTAGTAGTAATGTTTAAATCATTTCACTTGGTGGAGTTACGAGTGTCTTCTAGTTACCTCCGCCAAGGAGGTTATGTTTTTGCCAGAGTTTGCTTGTCTGTCTGTCTGTCTGTTAGCAAGATAACTCAAAAAGTTATGGACGGATCTTTCTGAAATTTTCAGGGAATGTCGGGAATGGCAAAAACTACAAGTGGTTCAATTTGGGGGGGGTGATCTGGAAGGAATCCTGGATTCTGGATCACTTTGAAATTTTCGTTAACATTGCATTAAATGGGGCATAAGCGAAACCGCTGCCAAACCGAATATGGTGACGCCACCTGGCGAACAACATGGCGTTTCGGAGGTCTGCGGTCTTTGACTGCATTCTAGTTTAATAATGTTTTGTTGAGCCCTTTGGCCTGTATGTATGGCATGGTCTTAAGTCTATGTTGAGACTAGACCGCTTACGCTCTGGTTGTGAGAGTGGCTAGCTTTCATCCCACATTTATGTAATTTAATATCATTGCTTATTTTATATTGTGTTAAAATTAGTTTTCCTCTGCATTTAATTTCCGTTGACTGCTCACGGTCTTGACATTTATTTAAACAAAGCATGCTATTATAAGAATTAATTATTGCGATAAGTTATGCTTGATTTCTGTAACAGTGATGAAGTTGCTGTTGATGAAGCAAAGTTCGGAAAGATGGAAAGAAAGTTGCCATCACTGTCAATTCAGTTTCTCAACGGGGTAGTTAGTTACTTACAGTATTTGACGTGTGTGCAGTAATATTTGTTTAATATGTTTTTCTTTAAACTTCAGAAAAGAAGGTTTCTGGCAAACTGCTATTTCTGAGCAAATGCACAAATGATTGAATGATTGATTTTTGGTTGCATGTAAATGTGATGTAAAAGCCATTATCAGATTGTCATTGTGAATTGGCATTGCCGGCAACAGAGAGTTGAAGGCCCCCCAAATACAAGTGTGAGGCCCCTATAATGAACGTCTGGGGGGCAAAGCCCCCAGTTGGGTCAGGGGCAGAGCCCGTGGTCAGAGGATTAGGGGGGGCAAAACCTCCCTGAAGCTGAAACACTTTTGGCTTTTGGACGTTCACTGAAAGCCATAAATTTGCCCAATTTTTTAAACATTTGAAACACAAAAAAATCAGATACAATTGGTGTTGTCTTTGCAAAAAATGAAGTCTAATAGGCCACAATATGTCACAGATTACTGTACAAGTAATAGACTTGTCCATTTTAGGTAAACTTTTCACATGTTTATTTGTTTTATTTTTTGAATATATTTTTAACGAGAAATTTAAGCTAATGCTCATGAGACGCGCGAAAGCCTATAGCAGTTCCGGTTCAGTATATTAGCTGAAAATTGGGGTGTTCACGCTAAGTTAATATACAAAATACCAAATTCTCTATCTGGATCGCATAACAATAGTTCCGTGCAGCTGACGTTGAAAATTTGGTAATCTTAACTTGCACCGCTATTGACTGATCTACCCGTGTGATGGACGGACAGACAGACAGACGGACAGCATTGCGATGGCTAAGACGTGATGAAAGCAGTAGCTGCTTTCGCGCGTAAAAATATAACAAGTCGATCAATGCAATCAGTCAGTGTTAGTTAGTGCTTGGCGTTGTAAAGCAATTCCCTAGGTGGTAGCACCATCGAACAAAATATCACAAATTACGCTGTAAGATTTACAAGCCGTTTCACCAAATACTGTGCATTGGAAATGTACTAAATAATAAATTATTGCGCTCACAATACAACGAAATCATACAACAAAAATTTCCGTCGCTGTTTGAGTTAGATTTGTGGGAATTTGGGATAAAATACAACACCTTTATTACAGTCATGCCGAAGAGCACTTAAGGACAGTTCTGTGGCTCCACCTTGTGATTGATATAGACTTGTGTCGCAGCCAGAAATTGCCAAAAAAATCCATAAAACCCCTTATTTTGGCGTTCAAGATCATCCAAGGTCATTGAATTCGGCGCCAATCGAAAGCCAGTGTACGATTTCCTATTAGTGATTAATAGTAACCTAGGCCCTATCTTGCACCGTTACTGAGATACAGCGACTTATTGGCCAAAAATAGCTAATTTTGCCTACCTGCCTCTCATTTAGGGTTTTCGTTCGGGGTGACCCCCTTCGAATTTATGGAAAAGCTTTACGGTTCCTGAAACTAGAGTCTTCCAAGCAGCCGACGGTGAAGATTTGGTGATCTTATCTTGCACCGTTTTTGACTGATCCACCCGTGTGACGGACGGACGGACAGAATTGTGATGGCTAAGATGCGCTGATAGCAGTAGCTGCTTTCATGCATAAAAACTAGAAAAAGTTTTTCATACTTATCATGAGGCCCCTGAGCATATGTGAGGTCCCCCAGCCAGGTGGCATGCGGGCCCTTCTGGTGTCTGTGAATTGGAACTGCTGTGTTGGCACTGACGTAAACAGCAAACAGTTTAGTTTTAAGCCTAGATTGATTGATTGTCAATTTCTCATGTTCATTCAATTTTGTCTTCATTGTTTAAAGAATTTATATGTCACATAAAAATAACACACATGCACACCCAAGTAATTTGGTAAAACGTGGAATTGCTCTTTATTTCTGCTCATCGGGTGGCGTCAGCAATTTGCAATTACATGTTTGGGTTTGGGTAATTCCCAATTTTTCTTCCTGGAATCTGGGATCCTATCTGACTTGTGTGTTATTTTACCCCACAGATGTATCTGCCAAATCTAAATCCATTATGCAGTTTAAGCAGTGTGCACATGTGTGACAGATGACAGAATGGAGAATTGTGTTGCTCAAGGCGGAATTGCTTGCAACAATAAATGGCTAAAGGTTAACGATGGTCTATAGCTCTTAATAATAAACCCATCTCAGAGCTATGTGGCGTCATCTGTCGTATAGAATCACACAGTTTTACCTGCCATTTGACACAGGTGAACGTGCCCCTTCTTAACCCCCACCAGATAGGCCGATACTCGATTTACCTACCCTGGAGGGATGAAAGGCTGAGTTGACCTAGGTGGCTGGTTACATACCGAGATGTTTTATCCGACCGCAGCAGTCACATGTCCAAATACTAACTCGGCTCAGTGTAGAGCAACTTCGTTGATCGGACACAGCATGTTACCGCTATGATATGCCACTAACCCAACAATACATTATAACAGCAGGCTGCAAGAAAAGCGAATGCTTGTCAGTGCTGGTCGCTGCTCATGTAACGGCTGATTGGTTTTTTCTCTGATAATTTCTATCGCATGCTGCAGGATTCGCTTCGGTACATGCCTGACGGGCGAGATCCGGTGCAGTTTGTTGCTGAGCAGCTCAGCAGTACAGTGACGCCATCTGGTGAATCAGTTCCTAGTAGTGCTGCTGATGCTGGGAACACTGGGACCACCCTGTCTACCAATGAGAATGCAGATGATGATGGTATATACATATTTACATAATTATTAGACTGTAACCGTCACTCGTCAGTTTTGGGGTCTTATGACAAGATCAGTCTTAGACCATAGACCAGTCTTGTTCTTGGTTAGCAATTGCAATCCTGTGATTGAATTTTAATTCCAGGATCTGAGATTTAAAAATTTGTAATCTTGGGATCCCAGGATCCCTTTTTCAGAATTAAGCTTGCAAATCAGTTGTTATTTTGGTACCTCCAATATAATTTTTTTATGTATAGAATGTAGTAGGCATGTATGAAAGGTATATCCGAACTGTAGAAATTGACAGTGTCCATCTAAATATAAATTACAGAGCACAGGAAAAAGTAGGACTTTAAGTGTGCATGAATTTTTTTTATTAGACGACTACTAATGTTATTTGTATTATTTAACACTCTGAAAAAGTCCATTTTTGAGGAATTTTTTAAATCTCGAAATCCCTGGATTCAGGATTGGTTAAAATGGCCGGGATTTTGGGTTTCGGGATCTTGGGATTGCAGTCACTAGTCTTGGTCTTATAGTTTTGGCCTTGGTGGTCTTAGTCTTACATTTTGGTTTTGTTTCCAACACTGAGTGCCTGCTACAGTGCAAAGAGGTGAGCGAAGTAATTCAAGTACATTATCAGACTGAACCGCTGTCCGTGCATCTTGCCTACGCCTACTTGATTGCTTATGCATTTACACTCTACGTGGGTAAGTGCGTCTGCAGTCTTGCTGTTGCTTCAGTATTCTTGGTCTCTTGTCTTGCTCTTATAGTTTCAGTTTTGGTCTTTATCTTAACACATTAATATTGTTATGGTATAATCACTGTCAGATATTGTATATTTCAGCTTTTCAGCGTTTTGTTGGCTAAGTTTCTTTGTCCTGAGTCTCCAGGAAAGGCATTTATTTGTCTGGTCTGTATTGACAATGGCACCTACGATTCGAACTTATGTTTTGACTTATGGTGCGCTACGAATGCAGACTACGTACTTACTTTACTTACTTATGGTGACAGTGAACCATAATTATTCTTAGCGCATGAATGAAAATGAGTATGATCATGTGGGTTAACATTGAAATAATTGGTGGAAAAGTGGGTTTAGAGAACTGGAATTGGGATTTGCAACATCCGCGTGATAAGGGGAAGGACATGTTTGGTCTGGTTTAAATAATTATGTTAAACGCGTAAAGACAAAGAAATGATGCAGCGGTTAAAGTATGTTTGATTATCAAAGTCAGAGGAACAAGATTGGGGCAATGCCAAAGAAACACCTGATGGAAGATAATGAAGATATTTTACCTTGAATTTTAATGTTTCCATGGAAAATGGCTGGCAAATGTCTATGCATAAAAATCAGTGGTTGCTTTTGTTAAAAAGTTGGAGGTAGGAAGTAGCAATTTGTTTCGACAGACAGCTGTGAGTGTTTGACATAGCAGATACGGATGCTCAGAATTTAATTTTTTTTTCAATTTTATCAAAATGAGGAATCTCTGGTACTAAGTTTAATATTTTTGGAAGAAAATTTCTTGATGAGAAAGAAATTTACCGACAGGCTAAAATTAGGGGAAGGGCAATTGCTGTTTCCTTTCCTGGCACGATGCATCTAGTAAAATAATTGTCTTGTTTGTAGTTTTGAAGCAAGATGATGAAGTGGCAGAAGTTATGGCAGAGCTACATAGAATGGAAGCGTTTCGTAACATGGACAACGTACAATATCTGAACTCGGCAACGTTTCATTCCGTCACACGGGATTTACAGCAGACCATTGTCATGGTTCTCTTTTATGTAACTTGTGAGGAGATTTTTATTTTTGCAACTGTGTTGTTTTTATTCGAATTTTTTATCCATATATCTACAGTATATATCTATAATGAATGCTGATGGATGGTACTACTCTTATCCATATCTTTGCTGAATGTCAAATGATTTTCAAAATTCTTGTCAAAGCAAAATGCAGTTTTACTCCTATGATACCTGCATGTGGGACAGCTGGTTTTTTGTAGTTTTTGATATGCTGTTGCTATCATAGAATGAGTCTGCCTGAATATTTTTGCATTTTTGCCTGAAAATTTTTTGCATTTTAAACAATATCATCTATGCTGTGCCCCTTATATTACTTACTGGAATATTTATCGATTCAAGAGGAGGATATGTTTTTTTGCACTTTCTATATAGCTAAGTATTAACTGGGCCAAGCATTAACTTAGTTGGTGCAGCAACATCGTTACCGACTAAAGCAAATCATCGATACGTACTTGAAGTGACATAAAGTGATGCGTATAATTCTGTGCCGCATGTTAATTCAGTTGATGCTCCGAGCCAGGTGTTGCTGTCAACGTACAAAGAGCTTGCTCATGATCTAGCGTCAGAAGGTCTCCGTCCACTCGCGGCCATTGACTGTTATGACTGGACCGACGTCTGTCAGCTTGCCAATGTCTCGGCGTATCCTCTTATTAGAGTTTATCGGCCGCCACATGTAGACTTTCTGCCCTACTCCGGATTTTTGTCAAAAGCCGCACTCTACACTGCTGTGAAACTGTACGTTTGTTAATTTATTTTTGCATTTGAATTATGTCTGTGGCATACTATGGGTCAACGCAGCTTTTTATACCTGTGGGGTAGGCAAACTGAGTAAAGCCTGCTTGGCTGGCCAGAATTAAGGCAGGGCACAGTGACTTATCTTAGCTGTGGTCCTATATGACAAATGATGATACTCCATAGCTTTTAAATAGGCTTCCGTACATCTGTCTGTTTTATAAATGGTTGTAAACTTTTCTGATGACATAAGCTGCAGTGCATGTAACAATCAAAATGGGCGCATTCACTGTATGTACACTGGATTATTGATTGCACCATACAAATGACAATTACAATAATTATTATTAATCTAAATATGGTGTATATCTCCAGTGGCTTTGCAACAGATTTGGATATATTTTATATAGCATGAGAGAATGGTGGTTTTCTTTTTTGCTTATCAAACACAATTCATGATTGTCTGACTTTCTTAGCATTGGTCATGATGGATTTAGTCTTGTGTTAATTGTTTTAGACATTTGACAGACAATCCAGTGTTGTTAAGGGCCACGGAAGACGTGGATGATTTTGTTGCCAATTGTCCACCGACGGAGATCAATGCAGATGCTTGTGTACTCGGTCTTTATGATACTGCGGACACAGCTGGTAGGACAGCATACTTTTTTGTTTCTTTTCTTATTTCTGGAAATTTTAAATGATGATGCTGTATTCAGTGTTTTTACAGTTTTAAAGTTTTGTATTGTTTTTATCCATGTAGACATATTAATCATTTAAGAACAATCGAATTCTGCATATAATAAAGAATAAATTTATCATTTAAAATTGCACTTACCTTTGTCAAATGGCAGCTTTTAGCACCTCGTTTTGAGGTGGGCTGAGGTTTATAATGTTTTTTTCTGAAACTTACATACAAATTTTTCTGTGTACAAAATTTTGGGTGATTGAATTTAATGAAAGCAGTATAAATTAATAGTTTTCTGAAATGTGGCATTGTAGGAATAGAAAAGTTTGATATGGTTGCTGCAAAAATGCACGGAGAGATTGCATTTGGACGAATCATTGATGACAATATTGCCAACAAGAGGTAAGATTAAGTTATAATGAACAGCTGGAAGTAGGCCTGTGAGCATTTCCTAACATTCTTGTAAGCACGACAGCTGTTATCAACTGCCTTTAGAGGCAAGCTCCTATTTTTCAAATAGAAAAAAAAATTCTACTGTTATGCAGTGCACATGTTGATAGACTGCACCTGTTTTAGTGCTGCACAGCAAATATGTGGGAGTTGATGGACTCAAAGAACTTTTTGAAAATGTTGAATTTTAAGAAGTTATTGCTTTCGCTAAGGATACTTTTACTATCGCATATAATGTTTTTGCATCAGCTTAATTGTCTTCATCTTACCAGTTATTTGTGATCTATTAAAATACAGATATAATACAGATTAAATGTTTTTCACCATTTATAGCACTGAGTGGTTTATTTTGTGCTGATGTGTTGTCAATAGAGCTGTCGCATTAACGAGTTAACGCATTAATGAATTAACGCACGTTATAAAAATTAACGCACATACGCAAATTTTACTAAATTCTGTGAAGCCGGAGTTCTAATATTCCATTAAACTGCAGTTATTTGATGACCGAATAACATTGAAGTAATTAAAAATTGTTTTGTTGCCATTTGATCACTACTGTCACAGTCCTGCGACACAGCCGCGAGTTCATCCGTCATCATTCCAGTCACCCTCTCTATGTAGTTCGCCTAATATATCAGCAATATAATGATGCATTATTAACATGTTAACACATGCGTTAAAAAATTGATGCTTTAGCAGATCTAGTTGTCAAAGATGAAATACGAGTTTTCCGCACTGCTTTTGTTGATCTTGTGTTGTCTGTTGTGTCGAGATGTGAGAAATCATCTCCGTGCAGTAGGCCTATTTTGGTGATTCGATGTAACGATCGTGTTTCATCGTTCTCGGCTATTTCATTTGATGGCAGTTCCGAGACGTTGATTGAATCAGTCAGACTAGCTCGACTTTCACATCTGGTATATTTTGTTTGCATTTCTTTACATATTATTGTTATTGTCGCTTTTACTGTCAACTCGGCTTGGGCTTCCCTCTTTGGGTAGGTGCATTTTGGTTGTAATTGAAAGCATATTGGAATACTGAAAAATTGTGGCAGAATTAACGATGGAGCTAGCGATTTACTTATTTATAATCTAATCATGAAAAATCGGCGTAATTTTGGGGAACATTTTGTTCACAAATAGTGTACAAACGACGTCCAATGTACAGACATGCACACAGAAATAGCTAGAGTGTAACTTGTTTTATGAAAAACAACTAACGTGACCCTCGGTCATCTCCTCAACTGTAGCTGGAGACGTTGTCCGGGCTGTTCCAGGAACAAATGGCTTTGTCAACTCCATGGGGACAACAACACTCCACTTGCTGACCTCTCATAATGAGCCTTGAATGAGTCTGGAGACGTGGACACTCGGGGGTAATGCTGTTGTCCTCACTGACTATGCGTTAACGACGATGACAATTTTTAATAATGCAGCGTGATCGATCTGTTTTTCCGTGTTTAGCCGGAGCTGACGGCGGATCTGTTTGCGAGTTACTTTGCTCTCAGTCGTCCATTCCTGATAGCATTTATCAACACGAACCAGCTCTCGTCAATGGAATCCACATCCAGTCTGATGCCGGTGATGCAGCGGCTTGCTATGAAAAATGCTCCTTCTGATGGACGCATCGTCTGTGCTTGGATGAATGTGTAAGTCTACCTGTTGTGTGCCTATAATCCAAAGGTTTGATAGTCTGAATGTGTGCCATGAAAGTGCATTTTCACTAACTTTAACTCTTACCTTAACATTAACCCCAACTCTAACCATACTGAATACTGATAGTTGAGATGAAATGTGGAGATTGAGTCAACGTCTGTAGAAGTGTATAGGAAAGAGCCCGAAAACTTTCAGACTATTGAGTCTTCAGATTATCGAGCTGCTCTCGTCTCCCTGGTATCTAGCCAGGGAGTATGCATATTAAATGAAGAAAACAGAAATTTAAAAAAAAACGGAAAAGAGTGCAAAAGAATAAGACAATGTGTTAGTACAGAAGTTGAATATTATTTTTAATATTCCACGTGCAGCATAAGGAGCAGTTTGTTAATTTAAGCATACTAATCAGCTTTCGGCCAGGCTTTTATTAATGGATAATGTTGTTTTTTGCCTACATTCAGATTTTTTCACAGAGGCGGATTTAGCTAAATAGGAGCCTCCATGGAGCAGAGAATGTAGAACAACAGCATGGCATGACTCATTATAGTGCATTGCAAAGTTTAAAGTTCACTTGGCCTGTATCAGACTTTTGAATTTAGAAAATCAGTTAATGGCCACAATATTTCATAAAACTGTGATATTTAATTCATGTTAAGTATTTGTGTGTTTATCGTTAAGGTGAGCAAATGTATGTAAGGCCCCACCGAACAGGGCCCTGTCAGGTTTAAATCAGACTTTGCTATTTTCAAAATGAGAAGCAGTACTTTTCGCTAAATACTTATACACTATATATGAATGTAATATGAATACATAGTTGTCTTGGAACTGCTGTTATGGATCTTAACCTGGCATAAATCCAACACGTGGACCAGTTAAACAAAACTAACCATTTTTGTGTTTTTTCTTATTGTAGCTCGGATCATGATGGAGTGGGTCAACAAGTGTTACACCATCATATTAAAACTCCTCGTACAGAAGAGTTACTTCTTATTGACAGAAAAATGGTAGGTACACAATCTATAATTCAGCATAATTATTTATGTTAATTTTATGTTATTTGTTTTGAATATTTTGCATTTGAAGCATTATGTTTATTAAACCTGCTGTAATTAACCCTTGGCTTATTTTCTGTGCAAGTGGTACAGTTTATTTGATTTTTAATTATTTATATTTACATACATCATTTTGAACTGTAGTCACTAGAATTGCATTTGTTTTCTTGTACATCTGTTGCATGTGTTTTGTTGTTTAGTTTATTGGGTTTTTCTTCATTATGTTACCACAAAACATTCTGTGCCACTGCGACAGTTTGGCTTAGATGATAACATTTTTTGTTACATCAACGAAGTTATTTGACACCGGGCACGGTTTATTGCTTGGATGGGCGGCCGTCAGCAGATGGGTAAATCATCTCGTTATGCAACCAGTCATCCTGATCAACTCAGCCTGGCCATCCTTTCATGAAAGCTGGAACGTTAACAGGCGTACAAGGCAACGTACTAGCTTTAATCCAATCCATGGTCTTAAAGTGTAAACTGGTGTCTAGCTGAGGCACGAAGAAATGGAGTTTAGCATCACTATATGGGATTGGCCTTAGGGCTTGGGAAAGACTTTATGATACTTTGTGTTACACTATCAATACGGAAAACTTACTTGACATTTAGTTTACTAATATAAGTACAGTTGACAAAGTAAAATATGAACCACAAACAGCAGCGGTGGCATCAGTTTGTCTTCAATATTGTGGTGGGCAAAGGTCAAAGCGAGCGAGTGAGTGATTGAGTAGGGTTTAACGTCCTGCCCGACACCGCATAGGTCATTTCGGGGTCGGCCTTTGTAGGCGAAATTGCACATACACATAATAACGAAACAAAAAGTTTAACCTTTATGAAACACGAAACGCAAAAAAAATGACGGAAACCTAAAATGGTAAGAGCTGCTGATTATAATTGTGCATATGTATCAAAAATGGCAGTTCTATTAATCTTCCCTGTTGTTCTCCAAACAGTCATCAGTCTCGTAATGCTGTCTATTGGAGGACAGGGGGAACACTGTAAGCTCGTCCAATGGGCCCAGGATGGAGCACCAACCAAAAATTAATTTGATGCATTTTAGCCTCAGAGAACACTTCTGATAGAACAATAGTGTCGCAAATAAGATCATTTCATGTTTTTTTTTGTTTTTTTTCACTACCGTGATTTTAAATTAGTGAAATGATTGGGACTTTCATTTTGGCTATGTGGATCGGACAACAAGATATGTTCAAATATTGGGGGCCGGGCTTCCACCCCTCATTGACGCCCCTGTGTAGAAGTTCTGTATATTGTGTGTCAGGGTGCTGTCCATCGTTTTGAGGCTGATTTGCCGGCAACGTTGGACACTGTGCAAACTTGGCTTGTTTCTGTTCTTTCTGGAGACGCGATGCACACGGGTATGTTGTGTCATTTTATTTTACACAATGCAGAAATAGCTGGCAATATGGCGTTAATAATTATCTCTTGTGACATCGATAATTACTATTGTGCATGACACATGATAAAAAACACTACGTGCAGTCAAAACAGATGAGTGATGCTTACCTTTCATGGTGCAAAAATTAGTTGTGCAAGCTTTTTTAACTTTTTCTTTATGTGTAATGTAATTTTGCTGCTTTTTGATTATGTGTCTTAATACTTATACACCGTGTCTCAAAAAACAATCAAAATTGTTTTTGGCATAACATTGTCAAATTTTTACCAACTTTAATAATTTTTGGCGGAAAGATGGCCAAGATGATATTACTATGTATAAATGTACAAAACATCAGTTTATACACTTGTTAACGGCAACATTTAAGGACTTGCACATCGAAAACAGCAAAAATTACAAAAGGTGATATTGCCCGCATCACACCGACTGTGTGTCAGTGTGCCGCTGAATAATATCACCTAATTATAAAGTTATAGTGTAGAAAAAAATTTACAATTTAATTTAAATTTGTAAATTATAAAGTTATAAAATTTTAAGTTTTATTGAAATTATAAAGTGTTTTATTAATTAAGAACCTCAGGGAACTTACCCTAAGACTTTTCAGTCTTAATGATACACAATATATACAGTACTGTAAACTCGACTTTGATCACGCTAAGTTGACGGACTTTCCTGCAACTGAGATGCACTTGCTTCAGTGTTCTTCTGGAGCTATGATTTTTTTGAAGAAGAGTTTTTGATCTTTCCTTCCAGCCAGCAATTTGTTTCTAGTTTCTCATCAGCAGAAAATATGTGTTTCCTTTTGTGTGTTCCAATTGTAGCCCAGTAATAAACTGTAAGTATTGTATTGCCACGTGATACTAATTTGTGACGTAATGCTAGTGGCATTTACTATGTTCGTCTATATCAGACTGTAAACTTTTTGAATGCCCTCGTAATCCGCATGGCAAATTGCTAGCTTAAAGACCCAGAACGAATTTTTACAGTGGAATCTGCGCTTTGAAGAAATGCTGTACTAAGTGCATTTCATTTCGGAAGACTTTGGTGATATGTAACAGAATATGATTGATATATTTACTGTCGATGAAAGCTGCAGCAGCAGTATTGTTTAATGATTTAGCATCAGAATTACTAAGTTCATTTTTCTTTTCTCTATTTCTCTGTTAGCATGATAACTCGTGAACTACTGCACTTAGCTTAATGAAATCTTGCACAAGGATGCACCTCGCCAGTCTCCAGAACCCTGCTCAATTTCAGGTCATAGGTCAAAGGTCAAAGTCACATGCATCTTTGTGTGTTTAATGTGTATGATGCTGCAGCTACGTATGGGCAATACTTAGCCTTGAGCAAGTCTTGGCAGCAGTGGCTTCTATCCCTCAAATCTAGAATCAGAATTGGGTGCAAGTTTTCCCCATTTTCAGGCTTAAGTCTCTGCCTTTGGACTCCTTCCTCTCCCTGCTCAATGCAAAATGGGGGAAAGTTTTGATTTACACCCTTAACAAAGCTTTCCCCCTTCATTTTTAACTAGGCACAAGCTGCACCCACTATGTATAGGGATAGAAGCTCCTACTTGACGCTTTTGTTTTTGTGTAAGTGTGTCAGGCTGTGAACTTTTTAAAGAACCTTCGTATTATATGGTGTGATTGCAGGCACACTGTCAGAAGAAAAATGGCGATCGTCAACTCCACCGTTTGATTTCCTTGCATTAGTCGATGCTGACGAGGCCGATAGAACATCCGCTGATAAGCTTGCATACGAAAACGAACACGGCATTGGTATGTGAAACAACAACAACATTGCCAGTGGCATTGTATTAGGGAGGTGGGGCAAATGCTGCTTTCTCTAAGTTTTGGGCTCTGAGAGATAAGTGTCTGAGAATTTTCATCTGCAAATGCAAAATTTAGTGCTGATGATCCCAGATCCCATTTTGGGGACACTTGGGGCAAAATGGAAATTTTCAGCACTCATAGTTTCTTTTGTCCAAAATTTGCTGTTGTCAGTTGGAAATGTGCAACTTCCTGCCTTGTCTACTTTTTAACTGACAACACCGCTGGCGATTGCAAGTTTGCAACACAGATCATTGGTTTGACTTGGTTGGGTTGCAATTGGTGAAGACAGCATTTTACGTTTAATTAGTCGATAGTTCTGAAATGAGTCTGATGAAATTTTGGGCACTTGTATGAGTTGTTCTTTCATTTTTCTACTCCCAGAACTCTACGGGTGTAGTGGGACACCCTTTTATCTTTCTTTTTGTGTCTTTTGTGTTGCCCTATCAACGTGGCACTGGTGGCTTGCTGGCTGTTAAAAAACTTTAATTTGTCAGCCTGACCAAAGATCATATATGATTTGAGAACACGCGAGATGTCAGTGTTAAATTCATGTGTTTGAAAATTTCAAACCATGTACACTGGCCTGTAGATCTCTGGAAGGTAGGTTTGCTTTTCTTTTGGCACCCAATTATTTGATTAGCTGTTTTCCAATTGCTTTGCCTGCATTTTGACGAAATCAGTCATCTGTCACGTTTGTACCCCATTTGATGGATTCGCATGCCATTGCTGGAACGTCTGCAGGGTTCAGGGACACGTTTTAGATGGGGTCTCTGACCGTCAGGGCAAGGGGAAATTTTGGGGATTGAACTTTTAGCCATAGTTTGTTCTTGCCTACTTTTGATTCACCGGAGTGCAGCACCGATCAGAGATTTTACCTCTTACGAAATTGCTGTTGTGCTAATGTGCTTAATTACTTTCTTACATGTTGATGGAAGGAGTGGTTGAGGACGACGACACTCTACCAGTGAAAGACATTGAAGATGCTATCGAGACTGAGCTTAGCAAACTCCAGTACTCACGACGACTTCATGCTACGGCCACACGCAATGAACTGTCATCTGTCGAACATTCCGGGAAACATGCAGCGAAGATCACGCACATCGAACTCTGACATTGTGATACTGTAGTAGTCGTTGTTGCTTCTGAGATTGTTGTCAAGTCAGTTTGTTGTTGTTGTTATTGAGCCAGTTCCTTATTTATTTATAACGTTCTGCCAGTCCATTTTATTTGTAATTCGGAAATGACTATGCTGTGCTCTGTATACTGAGTTATTTTCCAGACCATAACTAAGGAGGGTTCGTTGATGGGTTTGGTCACCAAAACTCTGCCTCCTGTCTTCCAGTAGACAGCATTATCACATTGATGTCAGTCTGGAGGATAAAAGGGAAGATTATTAGAACTACCATTATTGTTATAATATGCATGCATATAATGGAGTTGTTACAATTTTAGGTTTAGCTTGTTTTTTGTATTTTGTGTTTTGTGTTTCTGTAAAGGTTAAACTTACTGTTCGTTATTATTGTGTTTGTGTGCATTCCGCCTGGAAAGTCCGTCCCCGAAATGACCTATACTGTATTGGGCGGGACGTTAAACCCTACTCACTCACTCACTTACTGAAACTCTGCTTATTATAGAAACGACCAAAATCGTCATCACCGTATGCAATTTTTGAGCTCAAAATGCATGAAAGTGCAAACATCACTTGAGGAGTTTGTGGCACTCCCTCAGACCTTGTAGCTAGATTATTGGAGAGCTATGGAGTCGAACTCTTCTCTCCTGTGGAAAAGTCTGGCTATGGGTCGTTTTTTCTTCACAATTTTTTTGGAGTTATAATATTTGGGTTAGAAAGTGTTACACAGCATGAATGTTTATTTCAGAGAAATGTATTATTTTTTGCTTGTTGAACATTCTTTTATGCTGCTTATACCACAGATGTGTTGTGATTTTTATCATTTTATTTGATATCTGGTGCTAATTGCTTTTATTATTTTTGTGTACTTATATGCAAGGAACTGAAAATGACGTCTAACCAATATCTTAGAAATATACATTTTTTAAGAAATACACCGTTCGTCGACATTCAGTGACATTATTTTTGATATCATTATAATCTTGTGATCATGGTTTCATATCATTTGCTGTGTTCTTTTCTGTTGTTAGCAAAGTATTTTGTTTTTAAAATTATTTTTCTAGTTTATGTGCAGCTAGTTTTTGCTGCAGTGTGCTCACTTGATTTGTTACTGATGTAAAGAGTAAATACCAGTAATCATTTTTATATCAGTATTCAGGTCAAAACTCTTATCTTCTTTGCTGCTTTTAATTCATATTCTGTTTTGTTGTATCCAGCATGTTCGTGTAACTGCTTTTCAGTGTGTGTGTTGTGACACCAGTTATTATGTAGCCATCCTATAGTCAGTGGCTTTTCACCACCTGGTGGGCGTAGCTTGCGAAAAATAGGGGGAAGCTTTGATAAGGTTGTAGATCAAAACTTCCCCCTATTTTTCACTGGGCAAACTACACCCTTAACAAAACTTTCTCCCTAGAGGGGAAAGAAGCCCAAAATGGAGGGGGAAACTTGAGTCAGAAATTGAGGTGGAACTTCAGCTCAAAACTATGGGGGGAAGTTGCACCCAATTTTGATTCTAGATTTGGGGGGATAAAAGCCACTGCCTATAGTCACAGTATGCAACATGCTGGTGCATCCATCCAACCAATATGGGCTTTTGACTTAAAGACGATTAGATTAGTCGTGCAAGAACCAAAATTGCTGTGAGCATTCCACATGTCAGTGGGAAGTGATGTGTCATAGTTTCAGTTTATAGGGTCATGGATCTGTTCACTAATTATCCTCAGATCTTGGAGAAAAGAATCATATGAAATGCACATGGATCTCATGCTGGCCGGCTGAGGCTCGCCATGCAGGTTTGGTGCCAACTGCAAGCCAGGCTGTTGTTAAGTCTAGTTTTATTTCAGGGCTTAAGGCCTTTGTCATTTGGCTGGATGGATACTTAGGGCCTATACACTACCTGCTGACATCTGCATGTACTTGTTGTATGAACTGTGGCGTAGCCAGAAGTGTGAATTGGGAGAGGGATTCTTTATCTTCTTGCTATTCCTTTGTCTCTGTCTTATATAAGTGGGGCTTCCAAAATTCCAGTTAGAGGGTCTAGGGGAGAACTGAGCTCCCCCATTGGGATCTGGGCAGCCGAAATTGAATTTGATGCAATTATGGCCCTCATATATGAGATCTGGTGGCAACAATTACCATTAGTTTCCTTAATCCCTAGTATTTATTTTCAATAAACATTTTACGTTGGGGGGCCTGCTGAGCCAGGAATCCCCCCCTGTCTGCGCCACTGTGTGTGAAATGTTTTAGGCTTTGTTGTTGGAATTGTTCTTATAGTATTAGATGCATCAAAATGAAATAAAAAATGCATAAGGAATGACTTGGCACATTGCTTATACAACAGCTTGTTGCTATCGCACAAGCCGTGATTCACACAGTTATAAGTAGGTAAAGAAGAGGTGGAAAATACTGTGTGCAGATTCCAGAAGTTTACTTTAATATTGTGTCGTTTCTATGTGTGACATAATCTGGCATTCATTGCTTTAACCGTGAATTAATATAATGAAGTGATACCACAATTGCTCACCGCGGTATGCATTATGTGGACATAATTGAAATGTTGGATGTACACTAGAGGACGAATTGTTGATGTGTCACGGCCAAAAAATTGGAATATTATTAGCCTCTTGAATCAGTCATATGTAGTGATTGCAATCCCGAGATTACAAATCTCAGGATCCTAGCCAGGGATCCCAGCTGGGATTTTAGGATTATAAGAAATTCATTAAAATAGTAGGCCTACTTATTGGAATGTTAAATGGTACAATTCTAGCCATTGAATTAATAGGCCTACAGTTAAGTTTGCACTAGAGTCATATACTTTGCTGTGAATTGTATTTGACAAAAAATCAGTCTACAGCAGCTCGGATAAGGCTATGTGATAGGCTTGTAATTATCTTCCGTAAGCTGGAAGTGCCTAAGATTATGTCTGTTAATCGGAATCAAAAAAACCCGGCTGTCGCTGGTGAAAACGCCCTACAGCTTGTTCTGTTGCAGTACAGATTTTTAAGGTCATCCACGGTCTCATTTGAAAGAATGTATGCCAATTCTTATTACTATTGCCGAAGAAAGATGTCGTTTCTGACCAGTGGGACGATAAACTCAAATAAGTCTGAAATAGCTATTCTTTGGAGGAGGTGTGTCTTTCGAAACCGACGTTTTTATAAACGTATTACATTATATGTGTATCGTGTATGTATTTTATACGATACTTTATATTATATGATGATTTTTAAAAATAAGATACGATAACGCATAAAGTACATTGAGAAAATAATGAGTACAATCGCATAATGTATGATACTGTCGACCGTCCACTCCTAACTAGTGTGTGATCACTGATCGGCTGTTATTTTGTCACAGTCCAATGGAGGAGGAGCCTACATCTGGTGGTGTTACAGTGTATCATGAGAGACAGTCCATGATGCTCTGCGCCATTCATGCAGTCAACAATCTACTCCAGTCCAGTGGAGCTTTCACTAAGAAACAGTTTGATGAAATTTGCTGCCAGTAAGTATTTCTATGGTAATTTCTCATATATCTATTTTACAGAGAGCTGCTAATTATACTTGCTGCCAGGTATATGGCCACAAACCATTTATCGCTGACCTTAATCTTAAGCCTGTTCCTTTTTTAACTCTTTCACTAACCCTAACTATAATTCTTACTTACGGTGACTTATTTGATGATCAAGAAAAGGGTGCGACGAAACACCGCACTGGCCTCACCAACTGCACTGGCAGGCAATTACCGCACCGGCGCCTAAAACGACCAGTTTGAGCATGGCGGCAGCTGCAGACGATTGTACGCTAGCCCTAGCGCTAACCCTAACCCTCAAACTTGTCGTTTTAGGCGCCGGTGCGGTAATTTTCTGCCGGTGAGGTGTTTCGTCGCACCGTCAAAAAAATTGTGTTGCATCCATTGAACAAGCAGTGATGACATTACACTAGAAGAGACCAATCAGCAGCTGTGGATACAGAGTGGCTGTGCATACATACGTCCATATACCCTCTGTAGTCTCCAGGTGGATATGTCAATGTGTGCTAGCATTTAAGCAGAAAACAATGGAATCTGTCTTGTTCTCTCAAAGGTATTGCAGCAGCAGGTTTAATTTGAGACTGCAAGTTTTGCCATGAATTGTCTTGACGTCAGTGGTGGTTCTAGCCTGGAGCTGGGGGTGCTGGAGCACCCTCAGGTTTAGGCGGAGTACTCCCAGTTTAATGTGCATAAAATATTTGGCCAATGGGAAGCATTATCGGTCATGCTGGTGAAAATAAAAGCTATATCCTGTCCAGCAGAGTTTGCAGTGAGCACAACAATAACCACCACTACTTAATGTTGGAATTTAACACTGAGATCAACTTGGTGAACTGGTTGTGTAGTGCTAGCTTTTTAATCTCATATGACCATTTTCTTTCAGAGAAATGAATAAGAGCTTATTTTGCTCAGGAGTTGAACTTTTTCCACGTTTTTACAGCTGTTGCATTCTTAAATTATGATGAGAAAGTTGGCATTTATTGTGACTAGTGTAAACTTGGTAATCATTTTTTGTCAGTCATGTTATTTTCTCAGTTCTGTACTTGCTGCAAGGAAGCATCAGCTATGAAAGTAAACCGTACACTGTTTGTGAATTCCAAGCCCGGTTATTCATATTCACTATTGCAGGCTGTCACCAGGAACATGGATAAATCCACATCGCAGCATGCTGGGAATCGGAAATTATGACATCAACGTTATAATGGTCGCTCTGCAATCACACGGATATGAAACAGTCTGGTTTGACAAGCGAAAGTGAGTTATTTGTTGTTAAATTTTTAAACATTGTCAATTAATGATGCTGTACATAAGATACTATGCAGTCTAATCATGATTCAGCTAATAGAACATTTTACGCTAATATGTAAGGAGATTGTAATTTGCAGTGTTTTGTGCTCAACTCACACATATATTAGTACATAAGTGATGTCTCACTGATAATACTGGGATATTTACTCGTTATAAGCTACAAATGATACACTGGTATGCTTATTGTCTTGATTTGTCTGCCCACGTGCTAAAAATGACATTTCAGCGTTCATTCTACGAGGGTCATCCCAAAAGTTTCCGGCCTCTACATATTAGACAATGATATTTCCCACAATCTTTACATCAGTGAAAAGTGCATCCGTTATGAACTCTAACCAGTTGGTTGTGGATATGACGTCATTGTAATTTATGACCGAAACCAAAACGATTTGGAGCGCTATCGCAAACAGCTTAGAATTAGGCTCACTGTTGCATATCAATTTTTCAGTCTGTATATAGGTTTATCAAATTGGAGCCCCATGGCATCTGATTTTGTGAAAGCCCTGACAAATACGTTTGTGAATTTCTCATTTGCATGTGTGAATATACGACAACCTATATTTGTGCTAACCGCAAATAAGAGCATTTGAGTCAAGCACAACTTCATGCAAATACGAGGGGCATTCAAAAAGTTCTGAGCTTCAATATACTGAACAAAAACTTTTTATTGTCTATATATCAGTAAAAGGTATCTTCCTTGCATATTCATGTGAGCAGATTGTGGAAGTGACGTCATTGTAATTTATGACATCATATAGCATTAAGCTGAAACAATTTGGTGAGCTAACGCAAGCAGAGTTTGAATCAGTCTGGTAGTTGCATGAAACTCTTTTCAGTCTGTAGCTCGATTTACCAAAGTGGGGCTCCGTGGCGTCTGATTTTACGAAAGCCCTGACAAATACGTTTATGAATTTTTCATTTGTGTCTGTGAACATACCATAGTCTAATTTGTGGTGGCCGCAAATAAGGGCATTTCAGCAAAAAATACGATGAAATGCCAATATTTGACAATATCAAAAAGATTTGATTTAAGATTTAACTTTGAATTATATCAGTTGTGTTAATAAAAGGAAAATCAGAATTTGTGAGTAAGTTATATGGCCCCCTGATGGATGGGGGCTGGCAGCAAGCTCTTCACACCCTCAGCTAATTGCAGCACTGCAGTCCAGTCTAAAGTTACCCAGCTCTCTGTTCACAACTGTGACTTTGTACGCTAAGACCACTCTGCACTCGGCAATGACCTGACCTTCAGTGACTATTATCAGTTTTAAAATTTGAAATCTGGTCATGACGGTGTCCGCTATCCACGATGACGAATAACTCAAGCCTCGTTTGTTGACACTGAAAATCGTCTCTATTTAATTCTCTGTGACGTCATAAATTACGATGGCGTCATAACCGCAGCAGACTCGTATGAGTCGGTGAAGAATTCACATTTCACTGATGTATAGATTGTGGAAAATATCGTTGACCAATATGTCGAGGCCTGAAACTTTTGGGATGACCCTCTTAGATCTAGATCATTGTCCACAATTGTCTGCAGTTTGCTACGACTGTTAACTGATACTGATACTACATTTTTTGTTTGCCATGTGGCAGTGCACTATTCTTGGGGGAGGCGGAGTTTCGAGATCTCTGACACTGTGATCGGTTTTAGTTTTGGAGTAGTTGCATGTATCTAATTATCTCGGCATGCCATGCACTGCATTGTGTGCGTTGTAATATACAGGGACCTGAGGCAACTGGTTCCAGACAGCGTTTTTGGCTTTCTCATCAACAGTCCATCGCGAATGTCTGTGATGTTCGTGCCACTTCCGTTCCACAGCAAACACTGGATTGCCATCCGACGCATCGCTGACACCTACTACGAGCTTGACTCAAAGCACCACGAGCCGCTCATTATTGGCAAAACAGACTCAGACGTGGTTGAGTTTCTTGCTGCACGGTTGAATGACAACGAAGCAGCCAAGGGAGATAAAAGGACGGAATTGCTGCTTGTGTTGACTGCTGAAGCCTTCCGGACAGGATCCTGGAAGCATGATTCAGATAGCAATGTGACAGAGCAGTCGGAAAACAGCTAGCAATACTGTATGATGGAGTGCTCTACTAATTTAATATTAATAATTTTGTAATCGTGATCCAAAAAACATTTGTTGATCCCGACAAAGAACTGGCCCTATAGGCACTCCGCATTGTTTTTAACCATTCCATACTTTACACTTTGGGACATAAAAATATTTTTCAAATAGGGCATTAAGACTGTCGAGTGATTAATTTTGGTATCATGTTAACTGCAGACAAACTGTAGAACAGATGTACATGACAAACATACTCCTCTGTTTTTATCATTGTCAAGGTCACAATCATTGCCGCAGAACTTTTACCATCAAATACACAGCTTTGATTAACTTCACCAGCTAGGAGATTATCTATGGAATGCATCAGACAGTTGGTAATGGTATAAAACTTTCTACCGGCTTTATGCTGAGACGACAGCAAATGAGTTTCATTTGACACTTGTAAAATAATCCAGTAGTCTTCCATTAGGCCTGCAAAATTAGCAGCAGCATCTCTTGTACTCCATAGCAAACAGATCGAAAGCATACCAGCATTGCTAGAAGGTGAATGCATGGAGCAATAGAAGGGTGAATCCATAAAATTGGAGAAACCGATGACACACGAAAAGTACATCAAACAGCAAAAAATGCGGCTGAACACACTGTATTTGGCACACAGACATATGAAACAATGATTAAGTAAAACTTACATCCTGCTTGACACCAAAAAAGCTTATTACAGAGACTTGTCTTAACAGGCACAAGCAAAGAAGCAAACTCAAAAGAAGACAAAACATAACACACACGTAGCAAACGGGGCTTTGATCAAACCGCTGCTCAGCAGCCATTGTCAGGAAGCATAAAAATGCACGATATTCAAACTTAAAATGCTTGACAGTTGGGGCTTTACTCCAGACCCCACTGGGAGAGCTTGCAAAGCTTTCCAGACCCCCTAGCTGAATTAACAAAATGGCCTTCCCCCAAACTTTTTAAACCACCTCACCACTATAACGACTTTTTGTCTACACAGCTCTAATGATGCTTACTGTTCAGCAAGAAGGCATTTGGCAGAATGTCTTAAGTCAGCTAAGCTACTGCACAAGCAGAAAAAAAGGTCGGTGTTAGGTCAGAGTGGCTCACTAAGTCCATTTATAATACAAATGTGGACAGCTGCAATAAACTGATCTGACACTAACCAGTACAGTACAAAACAATGTGCACACCAATAACAAACAAAAATACGGTAATAGAAAAATATGTGACAAAACTAAGAAGTGAGAATCTCATGTGGAATACATTTGGGCTACATTGAAACTGAAGCTACACACTGCAGTCCTTAACTGACTGGAAAATAAAAGCATTAAAACGAATCCTGCATGACAACATATTAGACAACAAATATCAGATTTCGTTCCGACTAGAACACCAAGTGTCATGATGAACTGTGTAAAGGTAAAAGTTGTATTTGTATAGCGTTGTATAACGCCGTACCCACAAAGTGGTCAAGCAGCCATCCATCAGTCTAGCGCAGGATAAGGAAAGTCCGCCAGCCAGGACCGACATTCTAACCACTATGCTATGCCACCAATGTATACTATAGACCCGATCAGTTTCTAATTTTCTACAATGAAAATATGTTTGTAAATCTGAATTAACTCCTCCACAATTATTTGGCCATAAAGACATCATTTTCATCTTGCCAAAGTAAAACAACACCTAAAGTATGCCAGATGTGTACAAGCAGATGAAAGTTTTCTAAAGGATAAAAATGAATATATGTGGCAAAAAGTAAACAGCATAGACTGCTTGATTTGAAATTCTAATAATGTGCATGAGAGATTGTCAGAAAAGCACATCATGATTCTGGTGGAACTGGAAACAAAATAAGAGGCAAATGCATAACAAAAATCAAACTAGCCTACATGTAGCAACAGCAATGTATATCAAAGTGGCAACAAATAGCAGAAAAACCAGTGGAAGTTAACACAAACAACTGCGATAAACTCTGCATATATCCCATCTTTAATGCTCTGTATGTAAAGTGCATTTGAAAAGCTGCTGACATACATCAAAGTCAAGAATGTTGTGTAAAAATACAACACAACCATCTACCACCAAACAACCTACAAAATTTCACAACCTCATTCTTTAATACTCAATCCTTGAATCATGTGACTAGCTGTAGTGAACAACTGTCATTGTAGTAAGGTATTGTAGGTTTCCACATTTCTCCATTCATTCATTCACAGGGTCCCAAGGCAGGCCAGTGAGTCACTGGCCTAGATGAGGTGGGTCACTGTAATTATTCCCACGATTCTCCATTCATCCATTCATTCATAAAGCCCCTGGGCAGGCCAACACACTGGCCTGGTTGTAGTGAGTTATAGTAATTGTAGCGGGGTGTTGTTCCCATGGTTCTCCATCCACCTGCATTGGTGCATTACTCATCAGTGCTATCTGTGCACAAACCAACCACAGACAAAAGTGAGAAGACCATTCGATTTACGTGGAATGGGGCAATACAAAACATCCAATTTATAAATAAAATAACAATAACCATAACAGAATGGCTTTACCTCAGCATCTAAAACTATATTGACCATTTCAGTGGCGACCTGCGCAGCCCATTACTTTCATGAAATCATGTAAAACACTGCACTGAAAAAAGCAAAACTTTAATGGCAGTGGCACCGTAAATATAGCATTTTAATTTTAACAAGCAACAAAAGTCATCTGTTATAAGGCAGAATCACTTCCTTTTTTGCCCGGTGGCAGCAGCAGCTTGCAAATGCAGGTTTTCAACTGTGTGGATTGCAGGGTATGACCGCTCCCCCCACCAAATCAACCCTTCCCCTGAAGGGTTAAGGACCCCATCTAACACAATCCATCATTGGACCTCACCAGTATACCTACCAAATAGCATCTAAATCCATCAAATAGTTCGAGCAGGGTGTACAAATGTAATCCACAACAGACAGACAACAGACAGACCGTGCTACGGAGAAGCATAGCTATAGGCGGAATTGCTTGCGCTAGAGCAATTTTGCCTGAAAATTAAAAAGCGAAAGTAATTGACTGGTGAGGAAAGTGCTGCTGGGCTCAGTTAGTGGTGTATGGCAGAGAGGAAGACCTCCGAAGAAATGGACAGACAACACTGAGTGGACCGAGTTGACCCTGTGCTAAGCTGTGAGACTGTCACAAGATTGAGAGACATGGAAAAAGATTGTATTTGGCCTCAACGTTTGTTAACCAAGAGACAAGAAGAAGAATAGTTACAGCAGTAGTTCTACAGTGTTGTAAGCAGAAAGGCAAACAGATACTGAATCTGAACACATCACAATCATCACTGTGAACAACAATATCACACTGATCATTCACTAACCTTGACTACTCTTGCCTGTCCCAGTCTCAGTGGTTCAGCAAGCCCGACCTGCATCTGGGCAATGTGGAATGATGAGTATAAAGCTATCACCTCCAGCAGTCCATCGTCAGGCCTGTAACCATCAACACACAATATACAGGGTGGGCCAACAAACCAGACCTGTTTGAGCGTTGATAACTCATCGATGATTAGTGGTAGAAAGACGTGTGATATGTCAAAAGTTTCAAAATGCTGTAAAGAATAAACGACGAATTTGCATAATGAAGCATTCAAATATTCTTTGCCTAATTTGCATAAATATTTGTTACCCCCGAAATTCTGCCGAATCTGACTGTAACACATGGATTTAACATGGATATTTGAGCTTTTGTAACTTTGCGATGTTTATTGATGGAAAGACACGTAATATGTCAAATTTTCAAAATTGTGTACTGAAAAAGTGTACAAATTGCATGTCTCAGCATTTAAATAGTCTTTGCTTGATTTACACAAATCTGCCCCACCCCTAAAATCATGCTAAATTGGCAGTAACACATAAATTTCAGTTGATTTTTATTCAGCATGCAGTGAAATATCAACAATCATTAACACATACGTTGAGTTTAGATGAAATTCGACATAGGCAGTTGCCCAGCTTTTTGCATTCATAATCATCATCAGTCCTTTTAGGCAGCTGATCGATCGCTGGAGTCAATGTGTTCAGGATCGTCTGAGCCCAGCATTCGATTAGCACGTTTTAACTGGTCAGTTACTGAAATTTTGTGACCATGCTATTTGCTGCAATGCCCCACACTGAATAATTCACAGAATTTAAATCTGGACTTTTTGGTAGTAAGTTTTTGAGTTCAATGAACTCGGGCGCATGGGAGTGCAAGCAAATTCCTAATTTCAGGAGTAATGAAGATTTATGCATTTTAGGCAAAAAATATTTAAATGACTTGCTATGCAAGTTCGGCCCTTTTTGTCTACAACATTCTAAAACTTTTGACATATCACACGCCTTTTACAGGTAACTATCGCTGAGTTATCAATGCTCAAACAGGTCCGTTTTTTTGGCCCACCCTGTACTTCTCATTAAACAACTTGTGAGGAAAATAACTAACTCACTCATTACGTAATGCGGGCCTGTATTGGGACGATGTGAGCTGGTATATATGGGCATGCCAGCACTTCCATGACCATCTGGAAAGCTATATCAGATCTGCAACAACACTAAGTTCCCATGTCGGCACTTATTTTTTCCACTTCAAGTGCTGACTATATGTGCATCTTTTAATGCTACAAGTGTAACTACTACAAGTGTAACTATTTTAAAATAACACTAAATATCTTTCATATTATTACACATAGTTACAGAGCTGTAAAAAATCCTACCTCATCAACAATTTCCTAAAACGTACTACTTTTCAAAATACACCATAGTCTGCATAATTAGCAAGTTATATTAGGGGTCCACTCAATTCAACGAAGATCCTTTTTCAATTTCCTAACAACGTCGATTTCTGAAAACTGAAAAGTCAGTTTCCCAGGTTCGGTTTTTAAAAACAGAACTGCTGGATTTTTGAATAGTCTTCACACTTTCGAGTCAGAAATAAGCTGCATGAGTAGTAAAAGTGGAGAAAGATACCTGGTTTTAGTGCAGTTTGCCGAAGATCCATTGATTTCCCAAGGTCGGCAGCCACCGCCCCAGCTAGCTATATTTAGCACAACGATGCCTTCGATTGGAGGAAGTTCAACAGGCTTCCCATCCAGTTCAAGCTTGTACACAGAACAACAATTTACTCAAAGATTCAAGTATTGTGTAGAACAGTTAAGAGGTCAAAGGAAAGTTGTCTATAGCTCTTAACAATAATCCATTCAAGATCTATGGAACATAAGCTACCATATGAGATCAGAGTGTTACCTGCCACCTGATAGGGAAACGTGCCCTGCCTTAACCATAGCCAGACAGGCTGGTACTCGATCTACCTACCCCAGAGGGATGGAAGGCTGAGTTGACTTTGGTGGTTGGTTATAACAAGATGGTTTACCTCTCTGCAGAAGAGCATCAACAATTTAAATAAATAATGTCAGCAAACTACATATAGCCCTCTATTTACGGCTTTACAGCCGTCTATTTACAGCTGTCTATTTACAGCTTCACAGCCATCTACGGCTTTATAGCCGTTACCTGTAACCTTGTGGTTACATTTGGGGACGCGCATTGGGCCGAGCTTATATGGCCTCAGCGCTGGGCAGGTGTAAGAGCAGGTCCACCCCAGAGGTAAGGTAAGGAAGGTAAGGTCATCAAACTACTATTATAGCACAATGCAGAATACTGTAGAAATAGCAATACAATGGTAAAAAATAGCAAGAACAGATAACAATATAATGTGTAGCTAATAGTCTTTTAGTGTGCATATGACAATAATGCATTCAGCATTCTTAGCAAAAAAGATGAGGTTCAGCATTCATTCAGTTCACTTAGGAGCAACCTTCAACAAGCTGTTAACCTCTGTTTGCTCAGTCAACTCAGCCTCCTACCCTCAGCAGAACAGAAATAATTTTTTAAAAAAATATTTACCTACAAGCTATGGGGCGAAGGCTTAATAAAGCTGCTGATTGGACAATAGTACAAGGGTTGTTCCATAAATAAGTTACAAAATGGCGTCATTCTGTTAGTTTTTCGAACATAAAAAATCCAAAATATACGTTTTGTAGGAAATTTAATTCTGAACATTTGTGGAAATTTTTCTGTCGACGATGTCATTATTGTGACATCATCAGTTCATAGAACACAGCTGATCTGCATATTATTTTCTCCGCCAGTACTATCATAACTCGCAAATGATAAACAGCATTAGAACGAGAAAAAAAACAAATAAACTTAACAAGTTAACGTCACCTCTTTAACTGCCAAACGTCAGTGGTTCATTTTTCAACGAATCGTCCGAGTTTGTTCAAACACTTTGTCCTATCTGTCAACAAACTTCTTAATTCGCGATGCAAAGAACGATGCTGGCTGCTGTCCAAGCCACTGACAAACGACTGATTGCACCTAGGTATCTGATGCAAATTTCTTAAACCTAGCATTTTCTTGCACTGAAGATGTATTGTTGGTTTCATTAAACACTCGTTGCCATAACTGGAGTGAATCTTATTTGCAAGAAGCTCTTTTGCCTACAAGAAAATGAATAATAGCATGTCGTACGTTACGAGATGAATTTAATGGCAACGTCACCAAATCTAATGTTTATAAATGACGTCACAGTGACGTCATCACAATAAAACTCACAGGTGGCAACCAGTATTAAATTCCCTACAAAATGTACATTTCGGATTTGTTATATTTGGAAAACTAACGGAATGACGCCATTTTGTAACTTATTTATGGAACGACCCTCGTATATTTGTGTGCCTCACTGTAGATTCAATTGTTCACTACAGTGAACAGCGGATGGCCACTAATGATATCACTAGCTTATGCCAATCAGCTGCCACTTCCATGATTGTAAAGCACTTCTGGTCATAAGTCTATATCAAGTACAGTACTAGAACTTAGCTTTGGTTTTTGCTAAGTGACGGCTCACAACGAACCTTTAGTTTTGTGTGAAGGTCTTTGCACTCACGTTCCAGTACGTCTTTTGTACCATACGTAAAATACCAGAACTGGATAAAGAACAAACGTATACAAATTAACTTGGCAAAAACCAAGATAAGTTATATGATATCAAAGATATACTGATAAAGATAAATTAAATATTTTACAAGCTGACTCTCTCCTGATTACACGCAAAAGTGGCTACGGCTTTAGTGCATCTTAGCCATCGCAATTCTGTCCATCCGTCCGTCTGTCTGTCCGTACGTCTGTCACGTGGGTGGATCAGTCAAAAATGGTGCAAGGTAGGATCACCAAATCTTCACCTTAAAAAGTTATAATAAATTCATCAAATTGCAACCTTTTATCACTGTTTATGTTGACGTTTCAGCAACCACTGCTGCCTTCGTCGGAATGACTCTCCGCAAGGTATATCTGCGGTGGACAGTAAGTAGTCACAAATGTGTGGAAGTTGGTAGGACTCCTCATCTCGGTTCATCGACCTGTCTTGTTCTTTTCTAATGTGTATCGCTTCCCTGATCCACCAGTCCATTCTGTTGCTTTCTCTGTCGATCATCTTGGCGCGGTCCCAGTCTATGACGTGGTTGAGAAAGATGGCGTGGTCTGTGACTGCCGACTAGTTTTGCTCTGTTGCTGCGGATTTACTGGTGCTTCGCGTGTAAGCCCTTACATACTTGCTGTCGATGTTATTGAAGCCGTACCCCAAAAGCTCTACCTGTTTCTTCAACGTAAGTTTTGTCGCAGTTATTACATGGTATTTTATACACATTCACAGGCATCTATACACATTCACAGGCATCTTGTTGTCTGCGCTTGTTTTTTGGATGTACAAGCTGACTGCTTATTGTCTGGAATAGTTTCACGGCTGAAGAAATACCATGTCGTCTGTAAGCTCAGGTAACAGCTTCCGACAAGCCATGTACATATGGTATAACCACTGTCATCCTGTTTACATTTGAAAGCTGTGTTGCTGCTTTCTGATTGACCATCTTCTGTTTAACTGTTTCCATTTGTCTTTTGACCCTTTTGATGCTCCAGTCTGGATACCTGCAACATGTGAGTGCTGTGCGGATATGGTGCTCTTCTTGCTTTCTATCTGCCTCTTCCGTTACAACGTTCCTATTTCTGTCTAGAAGTTACTAAGTTACGTTTCAACCTATGAGTCTATTCAAAGACATATCTTCACTGCCAGCTGCCTGGAAGACTCTAGTTTGGGGATCCATGAAGCTTTTCCATAAATTCGAAAGGGGTCACCCCAAATGAAGGCACTAAATGAGAGGGGGGTGGGAAAAATTTGCGACTTTTAGCCAATAAGTTGCTGTATCTCAGTAATGGTGCAAGATAAGGCCTAGGTTACCAATTATCACTAACAGGAACTCATACGCTGGCTCTCGATTGGCACCGAATTCAATGACCTTAGATGACCTTGCACGCCAAAATAGGGGTTTGTATGGATTTTTTGGCGATTTCGGGCTGCAAGACACATTTCAAAAGCAAATTGCGCCAAAATCAATAAAGATAAACATGGACAAGCATCATATGCTTGATGATGCTTGTCCATAGGTTGGTGGCATGGTGTAGTGGTAACGCGTCTGATCCAATCGGCAAAGTTACTGTAGGTCGGGCCCGGTTAATACTGCGATGGGTGACTGTCTGCGGGCAGGTAAACCATCTCGGTATGTAACCAACCGCCTAGGTCAACTCAGCCTTCCATCCCTCCAGGATAGGCAAATCGAGTACCAGCCTATCTGGCTGGGGTTAAGGGGCAAGGCACGTTCACCTGTGTCGGGTGGCAGGTAACACTGTGTGATCCCATATGACAAGTGACGCTCCGTAGCTCTGTGAGAGGTTCGCTCCTTAAGAGCTATATTATGACCTTCACCCTTACCTTTATAGGTAATTTTCAGCATTGAGCATAGATTTTGACGGTTCAAGTCTTGATTTTCTAGGTTCAAGGAAACCTGCACACCAGGGCATCAAAAAGTGGCACCCCCGTAAAAGTCGTTATTTTACCGTTGTTGACCAGTCTTTCATGAAAACACTTGCAGATCACCAGTGGCATGTTGCCTATCACAACAAGCACTAGTGACGAGCTTTTCAGTCATATCAACATCGATGACTGAAAGACCCTGAACTTCCAAAATAAAAGGTTTTATTGATTTTTGCGATCTTCAGCTGCAGCACGCGCTTCAAGAATGAATTGCGATGAAATGGCTAGAGACAGACTGACAGCTTGTGAACAGGAACTGCTATAGGCTTTCGCGTGTCTCATGAGCATTAGCTTAAATTTCTTGTTTTACAAATGACATCAGAATAATGCAAATATGAAATAGACAGAAGAACAACAGTAACAAATAGACTTCAAACAAACTACACCTTTCACACCGGTCATATGTTACTAATCAAACAACAAGATCTCATAACATATAATGCCAGTGTTCATATTACAGCATTCGTCTGACCTTGTTCACAATGCGACTGCCAAACAGAATAGGTTGACTCTCGCGATGTCGGTGAAAATTGAGTGTAACTAGCGCGTCAACACCGACAGAGGCATAGTTGTTCACAATGTGCCTCTAAACACCAGGAAACCAGAAAAATGTCACTCGGAAGAATACGACAAAAAACATTTGCCAAACAATGCTGAGTAACTTTTTCTACCATAACGCTCAGCTGTGTGATTTTTCCCCATTTTTGTTACACATCATTAAACCAGAAAATCCACTCAGTGTAATAGTATGAGAGAGCAAAAACTGTTGGTAGAAAATAATTTCAGTATACTACGTCTGCCATGATATGTGGCGCTGTGGCAAAGCAACATGTCTCCCAACAACAAAGTATTGACAAAACAGCAGAATGAGCAAATATATGAGTTTGCAGAAAGGCGTTCGCACACTTACCCATGTAGGCATCCGTATACCAAAATGCTTTGCAGGAACAATCTCCAACTGCCAGCTGAAAATTAACACATCAAAACAGTTTATGTGCGAAGACTGACTAAAGATAATACAAAACAAACACTTTTGAAATAGTTACCAAGCTAGTATTCTACTATTTTCCAATATTGTTGACAGACTCTGCTTTTTTGTGAAAAAGCATTTACTTGAAAATGGGCTTAAATAATGTACGCTATCTTATTCCTGCAGTGCACTAGAGCTGTTAATACATCAACTGAAAGTGCATTAACTTGCACATTCCATCATAGCCAATGATGTTGAAATATTTACCAGCATTTATGATTTTCTACTGTACACTTTAACAAAAGTAACAGTGGTTGTAACAGATCTCACCGATCCAGTTGGACAACTTTGGCAGTTTTCATAACGTCAAGAAGTTCTCGGACATGAACCTCACCGGAATAACCTTCACCAAGCCCGAGCACTCGTGCAAGGTCATTCCCAGTACCGAGCGGCACAATAAATACCTCAGGATTGACCTGATCACATGCAGACATTGTAAGTGTGGGTTTTACACTTAAAATTGCTTTCACAACTGACTTCTCGGCCAATTTTGTAAAACCTACATAACTTCACTAGTGGTCTAGCCAATGGTGCTGCCCTAACAGCATCCAACGAAAGCTTTGGTCCTTCAGATATCATATGGAACTAGAAATTTGGGGCAAAGCCCAACGTAAGTCCACCTGGCGCCCTAAGTCCGATTGGGGGAAATTAGGGGGGAGGGGTAAAATTTCCCCGGCATCAAAGTCACGTGGCCCAAACTCAAATGCATTGGCATACGCCGAACACTCACTGTCGACTTAGGGTAGGTCAACATGAGCGCTTATAACTTTGTTCGTAGTGGAACCAATTTCACCAAATTTTTTTTTGTTCAACGCCCAAAAGATCGTACTCGTCAACGCCGTTTAGGTTTTGTCGCTATCTTCATCGGTTCCAGAGATATTTGCGCTCAAACTCAAAAATTGTCGTAAATCGCACCGAATTTTGCACGTTTTTTGCCCTCCCAAATTTTAAGGGGGCGGTACCCCCAAAAGTTGTACTTGCGTTAACACCCCCACCTAGAGACGCGTCAAGTGCCAAAGTTTCGTCGGGCTACACCCCCTAACTCCAAAGTTATAAGCGCTCATTTATTGCATTTTAAGCCAATTTTTGACCCCCCTCTGAAAAAAGTTGTAAGGGAGGCCTCCGTCCCCGGTGTGGGGTGCGCTAGTAAGACTTGGTGATTCTCTAGCACGTGTAAAAATTTGGGGCGCAGCACCCCCTTAGGGGCCGAAATATAGTCTTCCAAAATATGCGCTTTCGGTGGGTACCATTAAGAATCTAAATCTCTAAAGTTACTGGACCAAACTTCACCGGACTTGTTTCGCCTAACACAGTAGGAATCGCAGTAGATGGAATAAAAATCCGATTTTAAAAATCTTCATCCGTTTCGGAGATATTCATCGCCAAACTTCAAAGTCGTCCGAAATCGGGCTAAATTTTGCATGTTTTTGGCCCCTGAAATTTTTTTGGGGTGTGCCTCCAAAAATTTTGGACCGGCATTATAAAATAGGGCCTATTACTGACCATCATGCAAAATTTCATGCCGGTCGGCCCATGCATCTCGGAGATCTCGCAACTGAAGAAAAAAAACATCTGCAGTAAAACATAAGTCCTTCCGAAAACTACCATTTTCGGGCAGACTAATAAACACGTATCGATCATACATCTTAAACATTAAACTGACACTAAAAAGCACTAACAAAAATTATGCAGTCATATTGAATAAACAGATTAATATTATTATTATTATTATTACTATTTTTCAAAGGTAAAAAACTAGGCCTAAACTAAGCAAGGTAAATGACTGCCGCAGCACACTATTATTATTTTTTTCTTATTACCCCCGGTAGTAAAGGTTCCCAGGGGTTAAAAACAAAACAAAGTTAAAAACAAGGTGTTGGAATGACTAGTAGTCTGGTGCATCGTTGGTTTCAGCAAATGTCTCGCTGATCAAAACAGCATTAAATCGCTGTAATAAAACAGAAATGCGCTGCCAAAGAAAAGCCATGTCTCACGGGTCTCCCGTGACTGTGGTTGACCGACCACCCACAGCATTCCAAAAGTCTGTTGCTGATGAGTGGGTTGTGCCGTGGGTTTCAAACGCCAGTGGCTGGAAGATGTCAGTGGCTGGCAGATCGGCGTACTTAGAAGTTTTCCTGCTTGCCGCAGCCTCGGCCACTCCACCAGCAGACTGGGATGACAGGTGGACATACGAGTCTGCCAGTGTGCTGACTACCGTGACGTCCCAAGTCAGCGGCTTACCGGCTTGCCAAGGAGTCATGGTAAGTCTGTTTGGGCGCCTGCCATCAGTTCTTGTCAAGCCGCACGACTCTTTCACCACTGGAACACCGGCCGTGATCAGAGATGTGCTACGACGTCATTAATAGCATGATGTCTGTTACAATTATTATTAATATTATTGTCTTTGTGGCAATCTGTATACAGTATTTTAAAAACCTTTATCCGGTAAACCACCTATAAATATGTACTAGTATTTTTTAAATGTCATTAAAAGGATGAAATTAGCATAACTTCATTCTCAATGCTAGTGAACAAATAAAGCTTAAAAGTTAACTGCTACTAAAAATAGAAAAAAAATCAACAAAAGACTTGTTTCAGTCAAATAACGAATAAACGGACAAATCTGTAACCATCTTATATAAATGCCAGGAAATAGCCAAAACATTTATTCAAACAATGTCTGCTAGTACAGCAGACTTACTTTAAGCTTGAGTTTGTCAATAGCTGACAGAACCCAGCCGACTGTCCCATCACCTCCAGCCACAAGGACACGCCATGTCACATGCGGAAGAAACAGACACCACTCAAGCGCTCCTTCTGGTGGGATCTCTGACAAATCGATTACCTGAAACAGCAGTATGATGTAATTTAGTAAAATTATCATATAACACAATAACTTTACATTAGGCCAATCTAAGTTTATCACTCATTTTCAATAACCATCAGTGTTAAAATTTAGCATTTGCACAAACAAGTCCATTTTTTGTCAACAGTCCACTTCTGTATGTCGCGATAATAATGCAATACTGCAATTACAATAACCACATAGCTGATATATATGTGCTGAAAATATTCTATGTACAAAGCAATAATAGTATACTGCACAGGTGGCACAGAATTTCATGAAATAAACACACTAGATTATCTATTAAAATTAGAGCTGTCAAGGCATTAATATTTTTAACGCATTAACGCAGTGTAAATTAACGCGTAAATTAATGCACCCAGTCCCGTCGAGATGGAGAGTAGGAGATAAATTACCCCGGGCCCTAGACGTTTATGGGACCCGCCTGTAGAATATAGAAAGTTCAAAAAATGAAAAAAAGTTTAAAAAACACATACAATTTTTATTTTTTAAACGTATTTAGACTATTTACTATTTAACTATTACAGTATTTTTATTTTGTATATCATCTCTTGTCCATCATAGAGTCCATCATTTTGTGA
>Ga0056128_1000248_pt1 | contig 42143 bp, 22 predicted proteins | sample WorMetLIZISLAND2_FD_71113 | JGI IMG/M metagenome (GOLD analysis project Ga0056128, IMG submission 71113) | Marine gutless worms symbiont microbial communities from Max Planck institute for Marine Microbiology, Germany - Olavius geniculatus... ... | reverse complement strand
TGCTGTCCCTTTACTCGAACACAGGCCCGGAGACGTCTTCTCCATTCGTCGATTGTGTCATCGACAACGGTCTGCCGTAGGCCAGACCAGACCTCCACCAAGCGCTGCTTCAGTTCATCCGCATCTTTCGTTTTATGAAATATCCTAAGCCCGTAACACACTACGATATTGAGTACCTTTTGACGATTTTCTCAGCTAATCATTATTATTATTAGGCACAGTTTGTTTGAGTTATTTCAAAACGTAATAGGGGTCCGGTTTTTTTGAGACACAGTGTATGAATATGCAACACGGTATATGCATATGTAAATATTGTATGCATTGCATGTGTGTGTGTGTGTCTAGCGTGGAGTGAGTATAAAGTCAACTCCTGTCACTCTTGTCATGCCCGAAGTCCGCAATAAGTCCTACTTACTTAATCTTTTTGACACTCCAGGTCAGTTGATCGTAGATTTTCCACCACACCACTGTCTAATTTTGTTCGTTTGCTTTAAGTAATCTCTGTATTTGTATGTGGAAATAAAATTCTGGTGATATCCTTAACTTAAAAGCGTCATTAGAATGCTTAGTTCATAAATGATGTATTTGTCAGTGGCAGACATAATTGTCGAAGGAAGGCTTACGCATTGGTTGAAAACTGATATATTTAATTATTCATTGATGATTAAGGTATTTATTGATGCCTGAAATATCATTGGTGCTATATTCACTATATTTAGTATATTTTAACAGGGTTGAGGCACCCAGACATATACCCTATAAGCCGGAGGGTTTTACCGGGTAAAACCACCCAAGAACCCACTAGAAGTGACCAAACATCTCACCCCAAACATAATCCACTTTTGGTTTTTTGTTTCGTATGTAATTATATATTATATTGCAGTTAGTTTTCTTATACGTTCTTACTTAAGAATTTTCACATTTTGGATATTTATTCGATGCAGATAGTATTAAGTAAGTAAGTAAGTCTCAATTTATATAGTGCCAAAATCTCAGAAGAGAATGAGGGCACATTGGAGAGGAGCACTAGGGGGCAAGATAAGCAGACTGGAAGTATTAAGTTTTAAGATGACGTCTGAAAGAGGCGAGTGTTTGAGCTTGACGGATATGAAAAGGAACGGAATTATATACTTGTGGTGCGGAAACTCAAAATGCACGGGAACCAAAAGACAAGTTATGTCGCGGAACGTCAAGTAGATGGCTAGAAGATGAGCGTGTGCACCTCAGAGATTTGTGATGATGTAGAAGATCAGCAAGATAAGGCGGGTTACTGGTATGTATAGCTTTATAGGTAGAAGAAGCAAGCTTGAACCTGATTCACCATTTGTTAGGAAGCCAATGAAGCTGTTCCAGAAGGTCGGTAGATGTAAGAGGAGAAAAATGAGTATACTGCTGCATGACAACTCTAGCAAGTGCATGCTGCGCTTGCTGTAGACGGGCTATATGTTTTTGTGGGTAGCCGACTAACACAGAGTTGGCATAATCAAGTCATGATTATATCAAAGCAGAAGCAACGGAGATGGCCATGGGATAATCCATAGAGGAACGAATTTGTTTAAAAGATCGTAAGTGGTAAAAACAAGATTTAGTTAAAGCCTGTGTGTGGGGTCCCATTGTAAGGCCGGAGTCTAAAGTAACTCCAAGAATCTTGATAGTATCTGAAAGTTGAATTACTGAGTCTGCTATATCAACAGAAGTGAGACTAAACATGGTTTTTAACCGCTGAGATGTGCCAAAGAGTATAGCATTTGATTTGGTTGGATTAAGTACCATACCATTCTCACAGAACCAGACATGAAGGGTTCTAGGTCATGACTCGAGTGTGGTGAGTTCACCGTGATAGTTAAGTGGTGACACGGAGACACATAGCTGCGTGTCATCTGCGTACTGCTGCTGAAAGACATGGTGAGACTCAGAAATGGTAGACAGAAGAGAGGTGTAAATGGAAAAAAAGTAGTGGCCCAAGGACAGATCCTTGGGGAACACCGACGGAGCATGAAGTCATGGCTGATGAGTACGTGCCCATGCGCACAGACTGTGTCCAGCCTTGGAGATAGGATTTAATCCATGAGTGGACATCAGAAACTCCAAAACTACAGAAAAGTCATTTAACAGAGTGCAATGATCTACCATATCAAAAGCTGCACTTAGATCAAGAGAAACGAGTAGTGTGGATCTTATAGTTCTCATTCCAATGACATCAAATTGGGGCATAAAAATAATTTTTCAACCCTGTATTCAGGACTGGTGTGTTGTTGGTTTAGGTCACGTGAATTTCTCGGATGAAGTGACAGCTGCTTATCGTCTGTCTGATGGCGTTGTTATCTTCATTGATGCGGCCGAGGGTGTACGTTATATCTGTCTGTTTGTGAATAACATCACATTACATTACTTTACATCGGGGGAATTCAGCACTTGAACTGTGATGGTATAGGCCAGTAAAATAATAAACACACATTATTAGAGCTGCAACTGATGCTCCCAACAGTTCTCATATCGGTGGGACTTATTTTATTCCTCTTTGCGCTTTGCATGTATGTGTTTAGTAGTACTGTTTATGGTTTAAACTAGCTTATTCGGGTTATTTGCAAGCTTTGCAGTCAACTTTTAGTGTTACTTCAAGTTAATAGCCAGTCTGAATCTCCATTAGAGTCTAATCGCTCATTAGTGGGGCTGGGCCACTGAAGTTTTTGCTTAACTGTTTGAGTGGTTTTGCAGACAGACAAAGCAGATTGTTTGTAAAGATGTACACACCTTTTTAGCTAAGTATAATAGCAAGTCTTATAAGTATCTCATGGTTTTAGTATTCTTAATTTTGTCACTTGTCAGTTCTGTCACAATTCCAGTGGTAACATGTACCTGGCTACTCTCTCTGAAACTGTTGAGTGTATTTATTTCTTCAAGGCCAAGTGCTGTATTACACAAGGTGGGAATTTTCATTGGTAATATGACAGTGAGTGTAACGCGGGTATGTGATTGGATGTAGGTGCTATTGAACACGGAGCGGCTGTTGAAGCATGCCGTGCAAGAGAAGCTGGCAGTCACCATCTGTATTAACAAGATCGATCGGCTTATATTGGAGCTGAAGTTACCCCCCGCTGATGCTTACTACAAACTACGCCATGTCATTGATGAAGTTAATGCTCTCATCAGGTACTCGGCAAATTGTTCGGTTGTTTTTTCCTTGTGTTATGTGGCCGTCCAAATAGGCTGTGCAGTTGTAAGTCGTCTTTCTGCCTGTCCATTCGTCAGTCCCATACAGGCTTTTAACTCAAAACCGAAAACACAGGAGAAACAAAATTGGCCCGAAAGTTTCCCAGGGCAGGAGTACTCGGTTTGTCAACTTTTAGTTTAAAATGTCAGGTCAGGGTCACAGTTGTGGAGTTGTACTGGTGGATGGCTGCGTAATATGTCATCATTGGGCCAACGTATTTGTTACTTTGATACTTCTGTTATTGGTCACACAGTTAGTCTCAATTATTAACTTTTCTCGCATTGTTGATCTAATATTCTGAAGTTCTAAATTTTCTGTGTTTTTTTTTAGAAACTAAGCCATTCTTTTTATTGTTTTGTTGTTTTCTTGATACAGTTCCTGCATTCACTTTGTGGCTGTTATGAAGTACATGCATTTTCAACCTCTGTTTGTGATTACAGTCTCGGTGATGGTGTATAAACTCAGGTCCCTGTGGTCGTGTGCATAGTTTTGGTGTGCACAGTCCCTATGGTCATGTGTGTGGCCTATGGTGTTTACAGTCCCTATGGTTGTGTGTATAGTCTCTATGCTGAGGACCAGGAGAATGTTATGGTATCTCCACTACTCGGCAATGTCTGTTTTGCCAGCGCTTATTATCGCTTCTCGTTCACGCTGTTGTCATTTGCCAAGATCTATGCTGACACCTATGGTATGAGTGCTGCTGCTGAATATTGCACTTATCTACACTGTATATGAGTGGTGTGGCTCTATTGCTCCGCCTGATTACTACACTGTTTTCAGATAAAAAAGACAGTCATTCTTTTTTTGTTCTGTAATTCCCTGGAAAATGTTTAGATGTATGCAAAATTATAAGAGAATATTGTTTATGATGAATTATGTATATCATTGATAAAATAGTTAACTGAACAATATCCTCCAGGTTGGGCTTTTGAGATAAATCCAGGTTTTTTTAATGCTGATCTGCTGGCAGCTGATTGTAGTTGCTGTGCTGTGGTTTATTGTCAGGTTCAATCAGCGAAGCTGAGTTTGCACGTCGGCTCTGGGGTGACATCTACTTCAACAACAAAACGTATTATTGCTTGTCATTATGCTTGCATTATTTTATTATAACTGTCTGTTGCCATTCATTAATGTTGTAATTTGACTTCTGGGGCCTGATTAGCATAATGTATTTATGTTAGGAATTTCATCCATAAAATGTTTGTAAGCTTCTCCTAAATCTGCAATTAAGTTTTGCATACCGGTAAGTTTTTTGTAATTTATTTAACGAACTACTTTCATAATTTCACATTTATTCTGAAAGTTTTCTAAGTCTGATTTTCTTTAGTTTTTTCATAATTTTCACTTATGCAAATTAAGTTTATGTATCACACTTGTTGTCGTCTCTGTTCCTTTTGTTCTGTCGAGTCCCAGAAACTTTTCTCAGATATTTCCTTTTTTGTTTTTAATTTCTTTCTAAATTAGCAACTAAGCTGCAGCTTCTAATCTGTTTGCTTCAAATTCACAACAAACCTGCAAATATCTGTCAAAGAGATTTATTGTTGTATTTAGTGTTGTATTGTTCTTCAGCTACAGTAATAATGTCCATGTGTGATAGACGCCGGTTCACCAAGAAAGCTCCATCGAGTGCCTCTCAGCGCAGTTTTGTCGAGTTTATCCTGGAACCACTCTACAAAATTTTTGCACAGGTACCCACCAGCTAGGACCGTTACATTGCATTGCTGTTAGTAAAAGTTCCGTCTGTAACTTGGGTGGGTGGATGGCTGATTACTAGCAGCGCATATTTTGTCAAGCGATATTTCCTGAACCACATGGTGGCCACGCTTTCTTCAAAGTCCTTAAAGCAATTATCCATATTGGCAGAACCTGGAAAGTCCTTTAAAATTGAATAGGGCCTTGAAAGTTTTGGAATTTGATGTAAGAGGATCTTGACTCTTGAGAGTCCTTGGATTTCGGTAGTTCATCTTCATATTCATAATAACCCTGACTTTATAATCGTCATTGCCGCTATGTGATAATTTTGCAGTTGCTATTTAACTCCAGAATGGAGTAGAACTCAGTCTTCCATCTTTCCTGTTTGGGTAAATCAAATACTAACTTGCTTAGTTAGGGTTAAGGTGAGGCACATTCATCTGTGATGCTCCATGGCTCAGAGATGAGTTACCACTAATAGCTGTAGACAGCATTTAACCTAAAAATGAGTAAATAAATAAAGGGCTGTTGTGATCGATTCGATAATACAAGGTTGTTGGTAAAAGTCTGCCTAAAGTCTGAGCTTGGCATTTATAGTGAGTTAGTGTAAATTGGTGGTGTAATGGTAGCATGTTGAACTTGTGCCTCGGTGGTCCCTGGTTCGATTCCAGCCCAGTGCACTGCCAGATAACGACCTTGGGCAAGTTGTTCACACGCATATGTCTCTGTCACCAAGCAGTTTTATTTGGTATCGGCTTCATCGAGTTAGCAGTTATATGCGGAGGTCTGGCCCTCCTCCCGTATAAAGGTAGGGACGGGTTGGTCTGTATCGTATGGCAGGTATCCCATATAGATACCTGTGTGATCCCATGTGGCAGGCGAGGCATCTGTGTCACTCACTGCTGGCTCGGGGCCATGGAAACGGAGATGAGCAGTGCTTGCATCACTCACAGAGCTTTGAGAGAGTGCTGTTGACTATCAGTGGTGGCGATTTTTAGTTGACAGAGCAGGTAAGTAAGTGCATAAACTAGTGTTATTGTGATTGGTGCAAGGTGGTTGGTGACGTGGATGAGAGTCTACCTCGGGTCTGTGATGAGCTGGGCATTCACCTGACCAAAGAAGAGTCCAAGATGAACATTCGTCCACTGCTGCGTCTCATTCTCAGCAGATTTTTCGGATCCTTTACAGGTTACTGACCAAATCACTTCAGATGTCAACAAGAACGTCTTTGTTTGTTTTACAGAATTTTAAATGAAATTGTGGTAGATAATCATGGATAATTGTTTTTTTGAACAGATAGAAGTCGTTAACTAAGTGACTATTTTGAATCTGTCTGTCCGTTTGCCTGGTTGACGTGAATTCTCTTTCTGCCTGTGTTTCTCTGTAGTGTATTTGTTTGTTTGTGTCTGTATCTTTCTCTGTATATCTCTGCAGGTCTCTATTCCATTATTATGTGTTTGTGTGCATTCTGCCTGGAAAGGCCGTCCCCGAAATGACCTATACGGTGTCGGGTGGGACGTTAAACCCTACTCACTCACTCACTCTGTTTATGTTTGCTTATGTGTCTGTGTATAGGTTTCACCAGTATGTGTGTGAACCACATTCCGTCACCTGTGGATAACGCCCGGAAGAAGATCGAGCACATCTACACTGGGCCCCTTGACACTGAGCTTGTGGAATCCATGTTTGAATGTTCTCCCGAGGTACATTTTATTTCTCGTCATCAGTGTCATTATTCAGAAGTTCTTTGCTTTTTTGGAAGTGGCAGCTGATTGACATAAGCTACTGATATCGCAGTGCACTATGGCACCATCTGTAGTTTGCAATCATGTCGGTTGAACCCATGGTTTTGCAGGCAGATAGGCCGCATTTCCAATCAGCCACACTGGGCCTTTAGCCACAAGCTACTACTTGTTTTCCATTTTGCTGAGGGTAGGAGGCTAAGTTGACTTGATCACGCGGTAGTGTAGGTTAACAACTTGTTCAAGGTTGCTTGCAAATTTCCTATGGCATAATATAGTATATAATGCACTGCGTCTGATCAACATACCACAGCTACACCAAGCTTATTTAGTACCTGGATGGGTAACTGTTTATAGGCAGACAGGCCATCTCGATTTTTTAGTCTTAGTACTAATAAATGGTGACGGTGAATGTAGCACTGTAGTTGCCAGTTTAAGCAGATCTGTAGCTGAAGCTGGTTTAATTTGGTCTAAAGGTCGACAGCCACCCGATGCTCATGCTATCGGTTGAATGGGTGAACTCTCGCAGTGGCTGTACCACGACGACAGCAGCAACCTAGCATAAAAAAAATTTTCATGCTTCCGGTTGCAGCCAGCAAAAAAATTAAGGATGAGAGATGGTGGAAAAATTTTTTAAATATTTATTTCTATATCATGATGTGTCATGTAATATTACCCAACAACTTATAACAAGAAATTTGAGCTAATGCTCACGAGATGCGCGAAAGCCTATAGCAGTTCCAGTTCAGTATTTTAGCTGAAAATTGGGGTGTAGCTGCTTTTGTACATAAAAAACGAACTGACACACTAAATAGTACTCGCGAAAACTTAAACAAAGATACTGCAACATTTCAGGCTTGATGTAAACAGTATTTTTGAGTAAAATTTTGAAAAAATACCGAAAACTGCACTGATGTTTTTGAAGGTCCAATAAAAATTTTGGGGATGCAGGTTTTTTCTAGGGACAGACGGCAGTCGGAAGCACAAAAATTTTTTAAAGACCCCATTAACATTGTCTTGACTGTCATCATTTCTATTACTACTGTTGCTTGTACTTTATAAAATTCTGTACGTACTACTTTGTCAGGGTCCGTTGATGGTATACGTGACGAAGCTGTACCCGACATCCGATGCTACGGTGTTTCACGTGTTTGGACGAGTGATGAGTGGAACTCTGAAAGCCAGCCAGAACGTACGAATACTCGGTGAAAACTACTCACTGCAGGATGAGGAAGATTCTAGGCAGGGCCAGGTTGGACGACTGTGGATCTCAGAGGCCAGGTACACAATAACTACAACAACAACTACTACTACTACTGCTACTAGTGATACTGAGCGAAAACTACACTCTGCATGATAAGAAGGACTTGAGACAGAGACAGGTCAGATGACTGTGGATATCAGAGGCTAGGTATGAGTGGATTCTATGCAGACTACTTTACTACTACAACAACTACTGCTATTATGATATGATGTGTTGTGATATGACTTGTCCTGGAAAACTGATAGACAAACTGCCAATTTAATCTAGCACGTAAACTACAGGGTGCAGCAAAAAACGTAGCCCCCAAAAGTTTTTTGCTGTTTTCTCAGCAACCGTTTGGAATTTTAATTCAAAATTTTACGTCTTTATTTACTAAACCCGTCTACTTCTAACTGTCAAGTAAGATGTGATTCTGTTGAAAAACAACGAAGTTATAGAAATTTAAACATGACTGCCTACCAATTTTTCAACATTAAAAATGCCCAAGCTACATTACCAATTCAGTAACATCGTTGAAACAACACAGTTAACTAATGATCAGACGCTGGAATTTCATTGTCACTGTGAATGTTCGAAATGTCTATCGCCAGGTCCAAGCTCCAACACAAGCCTTCAATCATTTACTTTGATAAGTCTTTCACAGCCGTGTCGATCGGTCTTTGTGACAGGTTGCCCCAGATAACCTGAAGCGTTTCCTTGACTTTGGCGATTGTTTTCGGCTTTGTTTTAAGTTTGGAGTAAGCTTCCAACATTGCACCCCACATGCGACAGTCCATTGGGTTTATATTCGGCAAATTTGGAGGCCACTGGTCCTTTGTGATGAAATCTGGACAGTTGGCTCTCAGCTCGTTCCGCACACTGCGCGCTGTTTGCTAATGCACCGTCCTGTTGGAAGATGAATTCGGTGGGCAGCCGGCGATTGCTTTAAAAGAACGATAATAAAGTGATAATTTATAAACAAAATAAATTACTGTTTATCAAAACGTCACTGTGACATCATCAGCAGTAACGTGGTAACCGGTTTTTGACAAATAGATTTTTAGCTTGAACATTTTTTAATGCTAAAAGATCGGTAGGCAGTCATGTTTAAAAGTCTATAACTTAGTCTTTTTCAACAGAATCACATTTTACTTGGCAGTTAGATGTAGAAGTTTTCAGTAAATAGAACTGTAAAATTTCACGTTAAAATCCCAAACGGTTGTGGGGGAAACAGCGAAAAACTTTAGGGGGAATACTTTTTTGCCGCACTTTGTAGAAGAAATAAAACTGTTAGAAATGGAACTGAACTGACAGAAATTGAACAGTTATGACCATGTAAAAGCAAAAAATAAAGTCTGAGAGACAGTCGGTTACGTTTGAGACCAAATAGCCAAAAAAGAAGGAAGTAACAACGCTGAAAATCAGAAAAACCGAAACCATTTCTACTACAACTACTGAGCTACTTCTACTGTTGGTTTAATAAATCAGAATATCTGAAGACAGACAGATGGAGCTTTAGACCTAGTAGCTAAAAAGAGGGAAGTAACAAGAACTACTACTACTGCTGCTGCTGCTGTTATTTTATGGTTGGTTCGAGTGGTGATTCGATATAAGGATTTCAATTTCGATACAATATTTTGAAAATATCGCGATATCGATATTTTTAATATGATAAGTATGTAAATCTTATACAAGAACAAGACGTGAACGTTCAGCAAGGCAGTTTGCTTTATGTAGATACCAAAATGTGTCAGTGAACTTTAAAATTAACTATAGACTGTCGTACATGTCATTAAATTACGACACTGTAGTTAGTTTGCTTAAGTTAGTTTGTCATTTTCTCCATTTTTTTTGTTATTTTGGCAGTGCAGTAATAAAAGTATAAACTTTTAACGTAAAATATTGCGTTATATCGAAAATATCATGATATATAAAAGATATTGTAATATATCGAAAAATTCTATATTTTTGGACGATACGATACAACATATCGATATTGAAAATCATCACTTATCTCTTCTTGGTCTCTAGCTAGTAATTGTGCCTCATTAGTGGTTCTAGGTACTGTATGCTGCTTGTCGTTTTGAATCTCCTGTTTCTGGTTCTAGATACCGGATAGAGTTGAGTCGAGTTCCTGCCGGTAACTGGATTCTAATGGAAGGTGTTGATGAACCGATTGTTAAGACATCAACCATCACAGAGATCTCCGGCAACGAAGATGTAATTCTCTTCTCATACGAGTATTTTGTTTAGTTGTAGTTAGTGCACGGTTGGATATTTAATAACCACATTATTGCTTACTTTTCCACAAGGTGTGCCAGTTAACAAATTTTGAAAATCGGTCAATATTTGGCAAAGATATAAACAGAAGTTTTTTATTAGTCCAGGTGTATGTCGTAATGCTGATGTATATTCTACAATTTACATGCATCTTTTATTTGGTCAGTCTATGTATTTAACATACCATGTGGTCATGTATGTATATTTCACATAAATCGTGTGTTATAGGCTCACATATTTCGTCCGTTCAAGTTCAACACGAGCTCTGTACTGAAGATTGCCGTAGAGCCAGTCAACCCGTCAGAACTGCCCAAGATGCTGGATGGACTGAGAAAAATTAACAAGAGCTACCCACTCGTCACTACTAAGGTATCCTCGATGACTAGTTTTTCTTTGCTTTCACGATATTATATTACTTGCATTAGTGTTGTACAATATAGAATAAATGTAAAAAGCTTTCGGAAAAAGTTTTTTTTTACATTTGTGAATGCACGTGCTCTTTTTATCTATTGACTTAATCAGTTTTTACATGCAACAGCAGCTACTGCTGTAGTGCGTCTTAGCCATTGCAATTCTGTCTGTCTGTCCGTCCGTCCGTCTGTCACACGAGTGGATCAGTCTGAAGCGGTACAAGCTACGATCACCAAATCTTCACTATCGGCTGCCTGAAAGACTGGTTTCACGATCCGTAAAGCTTTTCCATAAATTCGAAAGAAGTCACCTTGAGTGAGGGCGCTAAATGAGTGGGGGTGGGGAAAATTTGCGATTTTGAGTCAATACGGCCCATCTAGACCAGTCATGCCATCTGGCGCTCTCTGGCAAGTGTAAAAGAAACATCGTTGCTCGGTTCGCAATGGGCTTTTAAACATGCACTGCTGTCGTGCGTGTCCCTTTGCATTAGCGGGGCTTTTCTTGTTCACATTTATTAAATCTTTCCGATATTCTGCATGGATAGATAACGTAAGATCATTAAAATACGTATTTCAGAAATTTAAGTTCAAATTCGTTATTTTTTAGCAGCATTCAGCTTTTTTGTATATAAAACTGTCATCATTTTCACATTTACCTTCAACTTTACTTTCTGTTTTTACTTACTGTCACGCTCAGATGTAATTGATTCTTTTATTGCAATGTACTTAGTATTGCTGCTGTGAACTGTGACACTGATCTAGGTGGAAGAGTCAGGTGAGCATGTGATCCTAGGCACAGGTGAACTCTACCTGGATTGCGTCATGCACGACCTCCGCAAGATGTACTCCGAGATTGGTGCGTTGCTGTGTCAGCCAATGCTTTTATTAGTTAAAGGTTTTAAAGGATTGAATGTTAATGGATGTGTATAGCTTTTCACATGAACCCATCTCACAGCTACAGAGCATCCATCACCTGCCATATGAGATTTTGTTGGTTGGATGAGAGGAAAGGGTGGCTACACCGGCTAGCCTGTAAAAACTTGCTGTCGCAATCTTTAAAAATTTTTTGATGCTTGTGTGGTACTTAACCTAATGTGGAGTTCTTCAATTTAGGCCAGTTTTTTTAAAATTATTTTTTATGATTCTCATGGTGAAACGTTCTTAGTTGTATTCCATATAGTCCACTTGCTTAGCTAAAAAATCGTGCAAACTGTGGATAAAAGCAACAGATTTTGCAGGTGAGTAACGTAATGTATAACAGTTAATTTCAGATATGGTGCCAAAAAATTTTCTTTGGAATAACAGCAATAAAACTGATAAAAAATTTGACATCTATAAGCAACATTGGGGCTATATTCTCAGTAACTTAATTAATTGGACACCTGTGCACCTGCGCTGCAGACTATTACCATGGCAACAGATGTAAACAGCGCGTGATTTAAGAGTTAAGTTTATAGTATTTTGATGTTTTTTCGACTCTGTTACAGTGCAGAGCGATTAATTTGTTGGATATATGCTTTAATTGATATACTAAGTCTGTGGTAAATCGAACTTTATCTTTAATTTGCCAAACGCGTACGAAAGAGAAAATGCAGTGCCCGGCCCATTCGAAGCGATGTGATATGGCTTCAGGGTACAAGTAATTCGCCAATATACTGTTAGAATTTGCTTATGCATGTAATTTCCCACCACGTTTGAGATCTGTGCAGGTCGATAACGCTACCGGTAGTGCTTCGTCTGCTGCGTTAGCTGAGCTGAGAGAGCCAAGGACGTCTACACCTTATAAATCTTGCAGCAAATGCTCCACGAAAAAATAGAGGGGCTTTTTTTGGGAAAATAGGGTAAAAGTTTAATATTATAATTTCTGATTTTAAAGAAAAGAAGAGGAAGAAAGAGCAAAAGAAAGAAATAAAGGGGTGGCGAGACATCCAATTCACTTTTTTGGTGTCTGTGCAGTGGCATAGACAATGGGGACAGGGAGCACAGATCCCCTGTCTCGGTTTTTTGGTTAAAATTTAATATTAGTGACTTGGAAAAAGAATTAAAATTACTACCACCAGGTGTAATATTTTAAGGCCATAGTGCATCGTAATCGATTTCGGCTGGGTCTTCGCCCCAGACCGCACTGTGGAAGCTCTCCCCAGACTACTAGCTGGACTTTAGGGGTCCTAATTTTAAGAGAAGGAAGAGGAGGAAAGGGGAAAGGGGGAGAAGGGAAAAAGACAAAGGAAAAAAAATGAAGAGGAGGTGAGGCATCCAGTTCACATTTTTGGCTACGCCAGTGTGCCTGTGGCGCCAAAAGCTTTCGGTTTCAGCTAGGGGGCTTGCCGTCTTGACCCCAGAGCAGGGATTCTGCCTTTGGATTCCGCTGGGGAATCTGTCCCCAGACAACTACTAGGACCAAGGCCTAGTAACAGACAGTTTCAAGACCGCTTGGCACTAGCTATGAATTTATGATAAAAATGTTTTATCGAAGATGTTGGCTGCGTTGTTTTAACATTGTACAATTGCGATCTGTCTGTTTTTATTAAAGAATTTATTAAAGATTTAATTATTGCTTGCCTGGACCTTCGCATAGCAATTGGGCCTACGCATTGTAGGTCTACACAGCATTGTGTGCTTAGTTCACGTTGAATTCGGTTAACGCAACCAAGATGAATGCAAAATAACATCGTTGAAGATTTTTATAACAGTAAACAACAACACTTGCATTGTTAATTATTTAGCCAAACATCAAATTATTACTTCATCGAAATGCAAGCACGCCCACAGCTTGTTATCAAATATGGCGGCGAGCATTTCCCGCACAACTAATGACGTCACTGTGCAAATGCTCTATACCTATAGCAGATTTGCATGTTGGTTGCTAAGGAAAAAGTGTTGCTTAGCAACCGTTGCTATGTGATTAAAATTTATTATGGTACTATATCTAAAAATGTTCAGAGTGTGTTATTTTGGACATTTGTGCAAAGTTTGGTGCTATTAGCACCGATATTTTTCACCAATCTTCTTGACTGTAGGTAAGTTTTATGACGTTTTGGTGGCCATGTTGGATTTTCACTTTTCCGAAAACTTTAAAGTTTGGCACTATATCCAGAATAAATCTACACATCATTGTGGGCTTATTCTGAAAATGTCATGCTTTTTTGGTAGTTAAGCAAGTGGACTAAGATGACATTTTATTTACCAAAAGCGCCAACATGGTAACTGGAGAAAAGTGTGTTGTTCAAAGAAATATCAAAGGTATCATGCTTTCATGTCAGTATGCATTTTTGTTTGCTGCCGCAGTTACTTTAGAATTTTCGGAAGCATCTTAATACAGAAAAATGCTTTGTTTTTGTGTTTTGATAGTTTTCTTTGCTTGGTTTCTAATGCTAAGTGTGCTTTTTGTTGTAGACATTAAAGTCGCCGACCCAGTGGTTTGTTTCTGTGAAACTGTTGTGGAAACTTCGTCGCTGAAATGCTTTGCTGAAACTCCCAACAAAAAGTTTGTTGCGCCTTTCTGTCAGTGTTAGAAATAATTCATTAACATTTGTATCTTCTGCTGTTGTTTTCTCTTTGTGACTTTGTGCAGTTGAATAAGAACCGTTTTGCATCAAACAATTTTTGTACAGTTTATTTTTGACCCTTCTTCTGTTTTGATGTCATTCGTGGGTGAGAAAAATTTGTTTGTTAGACAACTTGGTTAGACTTCAAAACAAAGAGGGAAATGTGCAAACATTTTCTAAGTTCTAGTAATTACTGCTCTGCCAATTTCTATTTTGGAATGGTCTGGTGATATACGAGTTGATATATATTTTTAGTTAGACCTGGTGCTGATTAGCAGCGTCGTAGTTAAAAAAAAGTAGGTGTGGCCGGAAGTTGCAAGTTTTTCCATGCAGACACTGCAGATTTCTCACAGAATTCTGACAGGCAGCTGACAATTTTGGACAGGATGCTCAAAATTTTAATTTTGCTCGTACATTTCCCCGCAGTGGAGGGTTTTCTGCCTCAGACTTTGCACTTTTGGATGAAAGTTTTCAGATGAAGAAAATTTTCCAACAAATTTTAGATGGCCCAAAATTTAGGGGACATTTGCCCCCCACTGCCACTAAGGCAAAAGTTTCTGTAAACATTTTTCTGTCACTGAACTGTTTGTTGGTGCAGAAACAAAATAACGATGATAGCCGAGCCACTGGAGAAAGGACTGGCTGAGGACATTGAGAATGAGGTGGTGCAGATAACTTGGCCGAGGAAGAGGCTTGGAGAATTCTTTCAGACCAAGTATGACTGGGATCTGCTGGCTGCTCGGTCTATCTGGGCGTTTGGACCCGATACGACCGGGCCTAACATTCTTGTCGATGATACACTGCCATCTGAGGTGTGTAGTAGTAGTAGTTGTTGTGGCTACCCTTATGTTAGTAAGGGCATACCATCATGTTTTGGTGCTTATGTTTGTTTTTTAGCATGTAATCTGATCACCTCTAAACTTTTCCACATTGTCGGAAACAGGTGTAATTTTAAAAATAGTTGTTTTTTTTAAATTATACCCCATTAAAGATTCACGGCGATCAGCAGAGGAACTTGGGAGATGACAGAGGTGGTGGTAGTAGTAGTAGTTGTTGTTGTAGTTGTTGTACTGCTGTCATGATTTAATGTTATACTCTGCATCCAATGTTCAGGTTGACAAAGCCCTATTGAGTTCAGTGAAAGACAGCATCGTTCAAGGCTTCCAGTGGGGCTCGAGAGAAGGACCATTGTGTGATGAACGTAAGTTCATGATCACTCTCTTGGCTGTAATGTGGAATTATAAAGTTCAAGTTTAAGCTAAGCATCGAAATTATTCCACAGATGTGGCATAAACTACTTTTTTGCTCATATTGACCTCCGATCTGTTACATTTCACATTGGGACACAGTTGCAAATTTAGACTCGATGAAAATCACCACCATTGTGATGCTAATATTTAGCCAAAATATTGTAAAATGTCACTATTTGACATATTACAGCTAATAATCATTTGCAAGTCTGAACTGGCACCAAAATGCAATCCATTTTTCCATGAGTCATGATATTCCTGACATTTCATAAAAATCTTTTTATAACTTTTAATCTGGCAGACAGACAAACAGACACTTCAAAAATGAAAACATAGCCTTTTTCTATCAGTGGAGTCAAAGTTTAATTGTTATTTTAAAATTTAAAACAGTGTTTGTTGCAGTTACTATCGTCAGAGTAAGTCTGTAGAAGATGTATTATAATAGTGCCCTGAAGTTTGCCGGTTGCATTTGCTTGGTTTTTGTGGCTGCAGCGATACGTAACTGCAAGTTCAAGATCCTGGATGCAGTGATTGCTCCAGAGTCAATCTATCGCGGTGGAGGTCAGATCATTCCAACCGCTCGACGAGTCGCTTACTCCGCTTTTCTCATGGTCTGCTCTTTTGCGTTCTGCTTACTTACTTCAACAGATGTTGCTGTTTTTCCTGTAAATATAAAAAAGTTGGGTAGAAACTTTTGTAATTCAAATAACTGGTTAAGGAAAGCACTTCAGTTGTGAAAGAGTTACTGTTTCAGCTTTTTGGAGGCTTCATTTGGCGGCAGGGGCTTTGCCTTCCACATTCCATTTTACATTTCCCACAATTTGCCGTGTGTGGCCACAGCGTTCTTCGAAGCATTTCACCACGTCTCTCGTTATATACAATGTGAGTTCAGATCAGTTCATTTGTTCTGTGTTCCCTGTCAACCCCATCACAGAGTGATTATGTACAGCATGTGTAGTGACTGCGTTAATTTGCTTAATTGACTAATTAGCATTTACGTGTTCAGTTATTAGTACAGCAGCGTTTAATGTGTCCCAATATAATCCATAGAAGTTTATTACACCATAGCCGGTGCGACACTATGTAGTTATTAGCAGCGTGGCTGAGTGACAGTCGAATAATCTTAGACAAGGAGTGTTGCGTGCACATTTTGTGAATATATGATTGGTTTGATTTTAACTATTGAATGTGTTGTTTTTGCTGAATTAATGTAACAGCATGTGTGGTAACTGTGATTAGGCAACGCCTCGTCTGATGGAGCCGTATTTTTTTGTGGAGGTGGAAGCACCTGCCGACTGTGTCTCGGCAGTCTACACTGTTCTGGCACGACGCAGGTCATATAGCATATCTGACATCTGCGTCACGTAACAAGCACTGTAGTAATTTGGTAGAAGGTGGAATCGCATTCGTGTGTGAACCAGTAGTCTGCAATTTCATGTTTTGTCTGCTGGATTTGACGCCAATCTCTCATTTCCTTGATTACTTTTGTCAAAATATAGAATATATCTGATGAAACAGATAGATTTCTAAACAACCATACAGGTTAACTCAACCTTAATTTTTTCTGGGGTAGGTAAATTGAGTGCTGGTCTTACTGGTTGGGTTTAAGGTAGGGTGCGTTTGTCTGTGTCAGGCATACGACATATGAAGCTGTGCAGGTTTTTGCTCTTCTTGCATGTATGATTATTTCACTGAATATCTTATGCTGTATAGAAATAGCAGTGTACGTTTCATGTTCTACACGGTGTTTCATAAAAACGACATCCTTTTCTTTTTGTCATAATTCACTCAAATGATGATCAGTTAACACGAAATCTTTGCCACACGTAGCTGAAGAAATACTTATTCAAAATATTTCAACAAAATTTGGCTGTGTATTAAATATTTTTTGCTAGTTGTGACGAAATGCTGATGTCATGGTGTGCCACGAGTACAAACTGGCTTGTCACAACGGGTGCTAACAGACTTGCTGAATAGCTGCCCTGCATCGATGGCGAACTTTGTCTGGTTCACTGATGACAAACTGTTGAAGTTTTACCATTCCAACCACAAAAAAATGCCCAAAACGATCACTTTCGCCCACTTATGGGGTAGCTCGACTTTCACATGTTCCAGCAAGGCAGTGCACCAGCACACACCACTTGCGAGATGGTTGAGTTTTTGTATCATGTGATGTCTGATTTCATGGTACCATGTTGCTTAGTGCTGATATGATGAACATTTTTTATCAGTGAACCAGATAAAGTTTACCGTTGAGGCAGGGTAGCAACTGACAGCACCAGTTGAGACAAGTAAGCTTGTACTCGCAGAAATAATATTTAACTAAGTAAAATATTTTGAGTTAGTATTTCTTCAGCTACAACTGGAGAAAATTTCATGTGAATTGATCGTCATTTGAGTAAAGTATGAAAAAAGAAACAGGGTGCCTTTTTATGAAACATTATGTCTATACATATGGTAGAATAACGTGCATATCGTATATGTGTTAAGATTTTAAAATAAAATACATATCCTGTGTATGAATTGAACTATGGCTTCAACTCTGTATGTGTGTCTGTGTATTTGTGTGTAGGGGACATGTTACCCAGGATGCACCAGTGCCTGGTTCCCCGCTGTACATTATCAAGGCATTCATGCCGGCAATTGACTCGTTTGGCTTTGAGACGGATCTGCGTACTCACACGCAGGGACAAGCTTTCTGTCTGTCAGTCTTCCATCACTGGCAGGTATCTAGTAACTAAACTGCATCTCGGAAAGATTCAAAGAATGAACGTCGCCCTTTTGGTATTTATGATAACTTAATCAGGTGTCGTCTACATCACTTAGAAACTTACCTGATGTGAGAGTTTAACAATTAGGAAAAGATGTAGCAAGTGAGTCGGAGGAACCTGTGGCAAGAGGGCAGGAGTCCACTAAATTTTAGCCTATCACACAATTCCTTTGTTGTCCATAAATCTTTGCAAAATACAAAATTTTTGTGTTGCATTGTTTTCGTGACCCATTTCCTAGGCTTGCTGGCTGGAAGCCTATCACCTCTAGTGACTGATGTGTGGTGGTAAGCTTGGTGAATTGAGGTGAAGTGTTGACCAAACATTGATTGAGCAATGTTCTGTGACCGCAAACACAGATTGTTCCCGGTGACCCGCTGGACAAGAGCATTGTGATTCGGCCATTGGAGCCACAGCAGGCAACTCACTTGGCTAGAGAGTTCATGATTAAGACACGTCGACGCAAGGTCAGAATAGCTTAACTTGCGATGATGATGTTGACAAGTGATGTTATTTTTGTCTTTTAGCTAGAGAACACTCAGTAGACTGAGTGTAGAGTCACAGAGTGCTTGCTTACACCAAGGATTGTCGTGGTTTTTTCCTTGTTTCTCTATAGAAGTCACAAATTTAGTTAATAAAGAATCTGCTAGTAGTATCTAGATCTGTGAATTCAAATAGTTGTCTCGGTTACCGCCAAAATGTAACCAGTTTTTCTGTTTAGAAGTATTGAGAAATTCATATAAACTTTCTTAATTTTTTTTCTTAATTTTTTTATTATTAAAGTTACAAAAAGTTTTGTAATTACTATTTCGTAAAAAAAGTTACTTGGTGGAGATGTGCACTCTCATGAGCACTTTTCAGTTCAGCATTTGTTCGTATTGTGCCAGGATGCACTGCTAAATGTCAGTTTACTTTACACCTTGATTGCTGATGGTAAAGAATTCTGCAGCTGGTGAGAAGAGGCTTGCTGCCTCTCCGAAGACTTTAGGATTTTTTTGTTTGGAGTTCTGCAGAGTACCCCCAAGGATCAACTACTTGCTTTTTTGATGGTGATATGCTTAAAAAGTTTTTTCACACATTATTTTGTGTAATTATTTTTGTCATTGATCTGTTGTATTACTTACTTATTTTGTTGCTTACTCATCGGCGGTGTTTGTCTGCTCAGGGTCTGAGCGAGGATGTGAGTATCAACAAGTTCTTCGATGACCCTATGTTGCTGGAACTGGCCAAGCAGGATGTGATGCTGAGCTACGGCATGTGACACTCGCATGACGCTGCCATGTAAACTCTGTGGCACTGTCATCACTGTGTAACATTCATGTTACTGGAACTAGCCAAGCACGTCGTGATGCTGTGCAGGACATGTGACACCATAATGACACTTGCATGCAAGCTGAATATCACTGTCATTGCTGTGTAATATTTATATGTTTCAGCGTGGTCTGCCCCACAGTAGACCATGTTGAAAGTGTACTTATGTCATGGCCATGATCGACGGCGTGTTCTGCCTGGATCCCCGTGTGATATACAAATGGTAGATGCTATCAGTTGTCACACCTAGGTGAAGTGAGATGATGGGCACTTATAACACTCCAGACATGATAGTGAAAGACAGCAGGACTAAACTAGAAAGCAGTCAGAGCTCGCACACCTCCACCAAGGCAGTGTTGTTCGCTAGGTGGCAGCACCATTTTTGGTTTTACAGCGGTTTCCCTTATACCCCGTTGAAAGCAATGGTAACGAAAATTTCAAAGTGATCCAGAATCCAGGATTCCTTCCGGATCACCCCTAAAATTGAATCACTTATAGTCTGTGCCATTCCCGACATACCCTCAAAATTTCAGAAAGATCGGCCATAACTGTTTGAGTTATCTTGCGGACACACAGACAAATAAAGTCTGGCAAAAACATAACCTTGGCGGAGGTAGTAAGTCATAAAATAGGTGAAGCCTATATAGGTTAATCAAATTATAACTATTTTTTGCTGCTGGCATTTTGGCAATTACTGTTGCTTTTTTTGTAATGTTGATTTCTTTTTACTGCTAGATATGGGCAGGTTGATTAGAAACCCTCGGAATTTGATGACTGATATAGCTTAATGTACATTTGCACTCGTACTGTTTGTCTTTAGCACTATATCTGCAGTGGTATTATTCGTTGATAACTTCACGGATGGAGTCAAATGTGACCAAACAAACGACAGTCTAGGCTACACGACCGACCATTGGCGGCCGTGGAATATATCTGTTCAATCATTGTTTATACTACTGCATATGGACCATAGGTTGGCAATCGTCATATCTGTTGTCGATGACATTTCAAGAAAATTGTAAGAACTTTTTATGCAATGCATTATTCAGACTTTCCTCCAGTGTTTTTGTAAAGTTTGTTAATAAATAACACCCGGATTTGTTTGCCATATTTTTTTATGTCATGAAATAATTATTCAAGTAGCATTTTGAAGAAATAGTTTGTAGTTAGGTCGTTTTGTCGTAGTCAACCGTATGATGTTTTGTCGTTTTGCCTTCGATATACAGTCTCGACATTATTGACATCTCTACCTTGTAACGATTTGCCATGTTACGGTGCATTAGAAATTGTCAGCATTATTAGCATAAATCTTTAGTCACTGTTTTAAGCTACGAGTTATTAATGCAGTCATGTGACACTTGTATGCAAACTAAATGGCAGTGTCATCACACTGCATTGTGTAACATGACTGATGATGATCATTAGACCTTATTGACAGCATTGACAGAAATACTGCTTTTTGTTAAATACAGTGCACAGTAACAGCTGACGAGAAGAAAGTTAATGAGGTACGTTGTACTATGCTTCATAAGGGAGTTGAGTGGATGTGTTATTTGATTGAGTGGAATAATTGTTGATCAGTCTGTTCACAGAGCAGCCATAGAAGTTGGTAGAGAACAGTGGCATAGCCTTAAATGTGAATTGAGGGCTTCAACCTTTTCCCCTTCCTCTTCTCTTTTTTTCCTGCCATCCCTTCTCTTTAGCCCTCCTCTCTCTTTTTCTTTCCTCTCTCTTCCTCTTCCTTCCCTTAGAAGTAGTCCAGCTAGAGGGCTGGGCAAGTGCTGTGAGCTCTCTCAGCGGGTGTCTGGCGCAGAGCCTCAGTTGAAATCGAATTTGGAGCATTATATCCTGAAAATATGAGGTCTGGTGGCAACAGTTTTACTTATTTTCCTGAGAATCAACTGATCAAATTTAGTGCAGTTCAAATGTTAAAATTTGTGCTTGTCTTGGCTGGAGGTTGCAGTTGGACTTTCTGGGTTTCCCTTGTCTTCGCCAAGGTAGAGAGTCCGTGCTGTAAGAATAAGATTTGCCAGCTCCACTGTCGTAATAGTGTAAACACAGTGTACATGTAACTGTGTCAGTGTTGATTAATTATGAGAAGATATTATTTATTGATGTGAAAAGAAATTTCCAAGGTTTGATTGTTGTCGCAATATTCTTTATATTCACGAAAGTTGAAACTGGAGGTTTTGTTTTTCACGCACTAAGTTGCACACAGCAAACGAGTTTTTGATTGAGATTGTTTTATACCTCCAACTGATTGTGATATCAGGGTTCTCACGCCTTCTGGAAAGTCCTGGATTTTTTCTTGAAAATTTCAGGACATGAAAAGTCCTAGAAAATCGCTTTGGTCGTGGAAAGTCCTGGAAATTAAAGCTAAAGGTCCTGGACAGTCCTGGAAAAAATATCCTTGAAATCACGAATTTTTCATAGGCTCAAATAGAAGCTATTTTTTCTGCTCGCTTCGCTCGCAGATTACTTGTAGTCAACTATTTTAAAACTTGTGGTCCCAGTATGTTAAATTTAAACATTCGTGGGCTATGATAAGGTCCTGGAAAATTTTTCGTGGGGGTTCTGGAAAGTCCTGGAGAAGTCATGGATTTTTTGTCAGTAAAGGAGTGGGAACCCTGTGATATAGACAGTATTCCATAGGCCTGTTTAGGTGTACTGCCAACGCCTGCAAAATGATCCATGATACTTTGGAGGCCACAGTTTTTTTTCCTGCCGAATAGCATCTTGTTCTCTTCAACGTCTTTAGCAGTGTCCACGATTGTGATTCAGAATCTGACGGTCAGTTTAACATGACTGTACCTCACCCCCCTCTCGTGCTTGAGAGAATCAGCAACGCGTGGTGACACAGATATGAGCCTAGGCTTTTTGTAGGCCGTCATGCATGACTAAAATGTCGTGACCCCCATGAGCCTAAGCCAGCGAATTGCCATGCAGTGAAAGAACTGAGTCGATCTAGCATTATCTGCGCGTTGATTTACACACTGCTAGCGTGAGAATATCGTTATTTTTTCGTAGTTTTTTTGCACAGTGAAATAGTCTGATTTGTAGCGCTGTTCTTATGACAAGCCCATTCGCTCCGGTTAGCCCTGCGAATGAATCATTAGACTATCTGTGAGCCTACCGCATGCCATTTTCAAATATTAGGTTAGACATGAGCTGTTTCAGTGTCAGGGACGACAGTGTTTGAAGTCTGAGGGTCGTGAAGGATAGCAGAGTTAGAGGCCTATAACCAATGAGCTGACTGAAATTTACTGAGGTCAAGCGAAGTTACGGGAACTTACGTTTCAGCAGTTATTTGTTTGTCACTAATATTTTCAGCGTTTGTGTGAGTTTTGAGTTAAACCATAGCGGGCGTTTCGCCCTTGACCCGGACATTTCGCCCGCTGAAAGTAATGCGAACGACGACGAAGAAGAATATGGAATTATGGATGAAGAAGACAACGGACGCATAGGCGGGGATAGGAATCTGAAGCTAGGGGAACAACGGCGGCAAAGGCCAGAGCACAGACGGCACTAATTTTTTGCATGCATGTGAGCAAAATGTCGACCTTATTCATTTGTTGTGTGCATGGATAAGATATGGCGGAGTTCGGGGGCTGGAGAAGCCCTCCTGAAGCTGAAACCAGGGTTCCTACAAGTCAGGGAAAACTGGAAATGTCAGGGAATTTGTGTGGTAAGGGAAATTCAGAAGAAATGATTTTGGATCATGCAGACTGCATATATCTGTGATTTTTGCATCTTCAGATATTAAAACGAAGATAAGTCTGCGGCTTCCATAGAACGTCCAAAAGTTACAAGTGTTTCAGCTTCAGGGGGCAAAGCCCCTCTGACCCCGACCAGGGCTTCTGTCGTTTGCATACTGTTTCATTAAGTTATGATATAGTGTACCATCCCTGACATTATTTTGGGGGATAGGTTATTGTTTCGATGAGTCAGGGAAATTGTCATTTCGTGACTAGAAAAGTCGGGGGATTTTGCTACAGAAGACTTGTAGGAATCTTGTGAAACACTTAGCTTTTGGGCGTGCAACGAAAGCCGCAAATTTGCCTTCTTTTTAATATTTGAAAACGCAAAAAAAGACTCACAGATATCTTGTATTGCAAAAATGACGTTTAATAAGTTGCATCTTAGCATGATAAAGTGCCCAGAAGGCACTCTGGGTACTTTATAACCATCAAATTTTTTCTTCGGGGAGGGCAGCTGGGGGGCAAGGGCACGGCTGGGGCAGCTGCCCTTCCCCCTCTGGTGCCGCCCATGAACGGACGGAGACGACGTTGTTTTCGCTGTCCGCAATTTTTGACGTCATCTGGGCCTAATCGATTGTTACATGATCTACAATAGTTGATCTGTTGATTATTTTGTGGAAAAAAAAGTGTGTCGATATGTCGCTGATTGTGCTGATGTTCGTTTCAACTGTCATTCGACTGACGTCATCGCAGCCCACTGTTGACGTCACTGATGGGCAGAACAATGACGTTTGCAGTAGTGGACAAACTGACCATGAAGTGTTGTCAGTTCTGAATCAGCTCGTGAAAGCGGTGTCGCAGTTAAAACAAAACGTTTCGCAACTCCAGGCAGATATTGCTCAGATGAAGGCTGCCACCGGGCGTATAGGTAAGTTGCGAACGCAGGAAGCTGAAAATAAGCTGATGAAAAGGTTAATCAACTTAAAATGCAGCAATTATATATTTATCTAAGCGTTTAAATCACGTTTGCACTTCTGTGAGAAATACACTGCCGGTCGCAAACTTGGACTAAAAACATGGCGGTCCAGTGCTGACATATTATGCGGCCATCAGCTTGGAGCTCCGTAATCCTAACGTTAGCCCCGATTTTTTGGTAGTTTGAAATTTGAACCGGTTTTCCTGTCCTGCAAAAAGGTCACGCAATTTTGGTTTTACTACATTTTTTCGTTTTCTTTTCAAAAGCCGGTATGGATCGGACGGACGGGCGAGCAGACGTACGAACAGCAAAACCCATATTGCGACATATTAGGACGGTCGGACAATAATTCAACAGAACTAACTACGCATAGGCCTAGGGCTATAAGTTTCTGGAGTTTTAAGTTTCTTATTCTGTCGCAGACGACATTTATTTTTCTAATGCATTATATTCAAACACGAGTTTACTGAGCAAATGACAAAGTGATGAACGTAAGCGAGATATACTTAACGATAATTTAATTTATCATTTGCAGTTTTATTCGTTTAAAAATTTAAACCGGACATAGACCGTGCATCGTAGTCAGATGTAGGCAGCTTAACGCTAAATATTCGCACAGTATCGATCTAATGCAAACTACTGCTTGGTCTACTAGAGGAAGACAGTCCAAAAACAGTCAGGAAATGATTTTGTGAAGCGTGAGTTTTGATACGCTGGCGGTCATTTTTGCATTTGTTTCTTATATGATAATAGTACATATAGATGTCTAAACTTTCAGTTAGATTGTGTTCTGTGTACAGAGTGTCCTGGCGGCTTAACATACGTTGCGTCAGCGAACGGCTGCTACAAGATAGTGAATCGTTTACTTAGCTGGAGCGCTGCTGGATTAGAATGTCGATCACTGCACAACAATGCTCACCTAGTCGTCATCAATGACGCACGGGAACAGCTGGCAGTCGCTGAAATGCTCGGTCAAACTTCATTGTGTTGTTTTCATTACTGTATTAACTTGATCTGTTTTCTTTGACAGTTTGTACCCGACTTGATCTCACCTGTCTCACTGAAGCTTTTGTGATTGTCTCTCTTATTTTTACGTCTCGACACTTGTTGAAAATAAATGAGCGAGGTGAATAAACAACTTAATTAATTTTCTCCGATATACCGGACTGATTTCTGCGTGTCTTCCTGCGACTCCAATTTGCAAAACAACACCCGAACACCATAACAAAAGACTGAGAGCTATTTTATTCAACCAGTTTTTATATTTGTTATTAAAGGAGCATTTTAAATGTCTGTTCCAGGAAACGTTGTTTGCGTATTATGCCTAACCGTATAAACGAGAACGAACGTGCATGCTGCTATGAGTCTTGTAAAGCACCTTCTAGCCTACGAATTAAAACAAGTCACGAAATGTAGGCTACACGTAGGCCTAAGCCTATTTAGCCTATAAAGATTACAGTTTATAGAAAGCAAAGTGATATGCAAATAATAAAACGACCAAGTAATGCAGAACTGGACCAGTTTAATTTATGACAGTATTTACAAAACAAGCAGTAGCCTAGGCTTAAGTGGCAAGAGCTTTCACTTTAGCCTATGTAAGAAACAATTTTTAATTCCAAAAACTTTGTTATCACAATGTTAGTGCAGTTTCGTCACTTTTAGGCTATAAACTGTGTCCAAAAAAACATCCCCGACATTTTCGACTGTAACTTGAAAACCAATTAACAGATGTTGGTAATTTTTGGTAGAGATATTCCTGACACAACTTGCCAACAAAAGACCATTTAGTTTCCCACCTCACCCAATGTTTGTTTATGCACTACCTGGGAAAAACACAACCAGCGAAATATCACTTTTTATCCAATGCGATATGATTGCTTAATTAACATAACGCGTAAAAACACATTTTTTCACATTTCTGACATTATGGCTGACATTTCATCTAGTTGTCCATTTTTAACTGCCTGCAGTAAAACTGCTTGAAGTGTTGGCCCACTATGCGAACACAGGCAAGGAGACACTTTCTCCATTCATTGACAGCAGTATCGATAATGTTCTGCTCCAGACCAATCCACGCTGTACCAGTCGCTTTTTGACTTCACAAACATTCCTAAACTTCATCTGGTAGACATGCTGCTGCATGACAGTCAAACCTTGTAATAGACCTGCTGTTGGGACCCGCAGATTAGGACAATGAAATTTATTGACATTTTTTTTCATTTATTTTGACACGTATTATGCTTGGTCTGCTTTCCCCAGGTAGTGCAAAAACAGATGTTAAGTGAGGTGAAAATAAAAATATTTATTTAATAGCCAGTTGTGTCAGAAATATTTCTGTCAAATATTATTAAACTCTGCTGATCTTTATTCAAGTTACGATCGATAATGTCGGGGATGTTTTTTTTCAGGTGTTCTGTTTATTTCAACACATTTTGCTTGATCTGCTTTCCCTAGGTAGTGCAGAAGCATACATTGGCTGAGGTGGGAAACTAAACAGTCATTTGATGGCAAGTTGTGTCAGGAATATTCGTACCAAAAATTATCAAAATCCGTTAATTGGTTTTCTAGTTACAGTCGAAAATGTCGGGCATGTTTTTGGGACACAGTGTAGTTTGAATACAGCTTGATTAAAAGCCACACCCGTGTCATGGTAAAAATGTAGCAGCAAAGGTTAATAAATGTGGAATATTGTTTTTTTCAGACGCAGCAAATATATGCGCCAGCTATTGGACTGCGGGATACCGTGCTGACAGCGACTCGGAGATTGTGTGGCGTGTGCCTTCAACGAGCACCAGATCACGACATCTGGAGTCTTCAATGACTTACACCAACTGGTACCCGGGACAGCCTAATAGTAATGCCAACGCTTGCGTCTACCTGTACCGTGACCGGAGCTATAGATGGAGCGATCTCAGCTGTACGAACCTCTGTCCTATCTGTGAAGTGGACAAATGAGCTCACTAAATCTGCCAACGACATATAGGCCTAACTATTGTTGTGCATGTAGTGAACATTAGGCCAATAGGCCTACAATTAGTGACTGGCGTCGAGGTCATTGTCGGAAATTTTATCCCTGAAGTTCGTAAAATTTGCCTGACGTTGTTATACTTCAACGTAAACTATTGTGGTTCTTTCGAATAAAGTAAACAAAGAATATGGTCTTTTTCTTCGGAATAGGCCTACGTGCCAAGTTGCCAACTTCAGTAGCCTATATGTTGAAGGCTCCGGCACGGTGTGACGTGTGATAGACACTTTCTGGTGGACTGGCGCAGACGTAGGATAAAAACAAATGCTTTGATATGTTAAAAGAAGCTATGACAACTCCAGTCTACTCAGGGATGGGTCGCGACGCCCAGTCTGCTGAAAACGTATCACGCACGGTTTAGCCACAATATATGCCAATACGACACTATGGCCTCGTATGTGTTGGCCTACACAGTACATGCGTCACGCAACACCACGACGTACGCGACGGTTTAGTCAAAAATTACTTCAACAGTGCCCTTCAGGGACTATGGACGTGACTCCATAGTCCCTGACGGGCACTATTGATTCAGGTTTAGTGAATAGTGCGTAGCCTATTTGTGAACGTCACCTGACGCAATTTAGACCAATCGCGTACAGGTATTTTGCGTTGAGGTATAACAATATAGTTTGGATTATAAAACATTGTCGTATAACTTTGCGATGAAACATAAAAAAAATTGTTTCTGGTTTCTGTCTGTCCCTAGAAAAAAACTCGGATCCCAAAACTTTTAACTGGACCTTTACAAATTTTTAATGCAAGTTTTACTTTGGTTTCAGAGTTTTACTAAAAAAAACTGTTTGCATCAAGTCTGTTATGCTGCATTTTTTAATTCTTAAGGTTACTATCCAGTATGTTATTTTGTTTTTTTTTCAGTTGCGGTTTTAAAAAAAATTCTGCCTTCGTGTAGACTATTTTTTTGCTAGCTGCAACCTGAAGCAGAGGAATTTTTAAGCTGCCTTATTTTGTTGTCGTCATTAGACTATGTATCTTAAATCGCCACTGCTTGCTTACTGTCATTCTAACTGCTGCATATTAGACTACATTAGCCTAAATAATTTATACTGGCGATGTTTAGGCGTAGGTCGACTATTGCTGTATTTCTGTAATCAGATGATGATTAAATGATAGCCCGTGTGAACTGAGATATTGTCGTCTGTGCAGAATGTCCCGATCATGCCATCAGTGAACCGTTTAATTGCTGTTTTGGAGCATCGCATATATATAAACGTGGTCTATGATGACGATTTAGGCTATTCATTCATTCATTCAATTCTGGATTTTTCAAGTGACCTAAGTAATATTAACTACTGCTAGGTCCACTTAAGAGAGACATAGTTAGTTAGACGATGATGACAACGATGACAAAGCTTGCTTGGAATAGAATACAGACAATTGGATCACTGACAATGAACAGTCATGCGAAATGTCACGTGAGTCGGGCACCTGACACGTATTGCGGACACTCGGCACTATATAGGCGGGTATCACCAACTCTCGTCTTAGCATCCGGCTTTGTATAAGCCTATAGGCATTGTAGCCTATTTATACTAGGCATACACGCACCGTCGTCACTATATATGTTAGTTTAACTGATGCATGTAATAAGAAGTTAAGAACAATAGGCTATATAGCATGGCCGTATATACTTGTATACAATACACACTGCAGCAACCGTTTATCTATTGTCATAATATGTTCGTTCTGAACCTGTCATGTCCGTCTGCTCGTATCTGTCGTCTTTAGCATCCGGCTTGACAACGGCCCCCCAGTCTCCCTAATCCTCCAGACAAAACATAGCATACGTATAAACTGCACAAAATTTGCCAATTTGGTCAGTTTACTTTCGGGAAAATAATTAAAATTGTTGCCACCAGATCTCATCTTTTAAGCTAAAATGCACTAAATTCAATTTCGGCTGGGGCTCCGCCCCAGACTTAGCTGAGGGAGCTCACAGCGCTCCCCCAGACCCTTTAGCTGGCTTGTTAGGGGGTCCTACTTCTCAGGGAAGGGAGGAGAGAGGAAAAAGGGAGGACACATGAAAGAGAGGGAAACAAAAAGGGGAGGACAGAAAGGAAAGAAAAAAGGGAGAAAGGAGGGAGGAAAGGGAGACGAGGCCCCCCAATTGAAATTTCTGGCTACGCCACTGACAGCCACCATCATCATCAACAGCAGCAGCAGCAAAGTTCAACAGACGCAAGAGAGCTACCAGCAGGAAAGCCCACTTTTATGAGGTCAAGTAGCTATGCCGTATGGGCCTAGTGATTATCATCGTGACAACAACAACATACCAAAAATATGCATAGGCTACATATTCGCATTACACAAAAGATTTAAACTAATACAACTTCAGTGCACAGCTAAAATAATATTTTAAAAAAACCTTTATGCTTATAGATAAGCCTATGTGCAAAATCGAAGCTATCACAACATGCACGATAGTTTACCATCACTCTTTCATAAAAAAAGTCAAATGTTGGTCATTAAATCCAAATACGGTATACCCATTTTTCCCGGATAGGCAGGCCTATATTGCTACTGGTTGCATAGGCTCTCCGCTTATGAGCACAGAACGCACAACTCATGTTAACCAAAACTTCTGCTGTTTGTGCACGACTATTATCAACCATGCATACACTGTGCAGACAGTCAGACATCTACATGTAGGCCTATAGCTCTCTCTCTATTTCCTTCCTGCTCTTATTGCATGAAACTCTCCTCACCGGATAACATGCGTTTCTGCCTATAAAACTCAATGATAACCGCGCACACATAGGCTTAGGCCTATACCGATAGGCTTACTCTGGACTTTCTCTTCGATCCACTTCGTGCTCTTGACATAAAGGCATATAGGCCCGTCCGTCCTCCGTCTGTCTGTCTCGTATAGGGCCTATGGGATCCAAACTCGAAAACAAAAACGTGAAACCAAAATCGATGTGAATTAACGTTGATCGAGACAGGATTCGGCGAACTGGCGTGCCAATTTTTAGCTCATAAGGTCAAACTTTAAGATAACACCAAAAGACAAAAAATGTCAAGAAAATGACGCCCATTTCGCGTAATAGTGGAAACGATTCTACTGTCAACGCTCAAATGCAGAGAGTGAGCAAAACAAGATGACAGTTGGTGCGAATGCAGGCGTTCTTGCTGCCACCTAGCGAACGGTGGTAAAGTGATGTTTTTTGTTACAAGATTTAAAAAGTTTTATTAAGGTAAAACTTGAAATAAAAAAATGGCTTACCATCAAATTGTGTCTCTCTGGCCTAACGATCGTTTTACTTATTGGAACACATAAAGATCAGTTTTGCCTATAGGGCCAAATCTTTTAAAGTTGCGAACATTACGTGTAGGCCCTTGTTGTTGTAGGTCTAGAATTGCCATTTTTCGGCGGATGTACAGGCCTACGGTATACAATGCATTAGTATTATTATATTAGTTCCAAAAATTATCAAAATCTGATAACTGGTTTTCAAGTTACAGTCAAAAATGTCTGGGATGTTTTTTAGACACAGTGTATATTTTTCGCCTAGGCCTAGGGGGTGCATTTAAAGTTGATCATGCGGGAAAAACGGGACAATAGCTGTGGAAGCTTGCATGTATTATAAGAGTGGCGTTCGTTTTGGCCTACTGTAAACTGAGTGCAAGGCGTTGAAAAGCAGTTTTCAAATGAACGTCGCTCGCTGGCTCTACAGTCTGCAGGCTGCAGTGCGATGTTGTGAAAGAATCTGTCAATAACCGCTCTGATTGATCGCTCTATTTCTCAGCAAACACGCACGCACATGCAGAAACACACTCAGAGAGAAACACAGAGAGAAAGAAGGAAATAAGCCTACAGACAGACTTTTCGCTTTAAGCGCTTTCTTTCTTAGTTTGCAATTTTGATCTATTCACCGCTGTTTAAGTCGATTTAAACAGAAATTTTAAGTACGAACGACATTGGGTCGCAGTTACTGTCAGCGACAATAAGCGATGTTGTGGGCTGAAAAAAGCAAGCGGGACTGCAGGAAGTTAAACAATTTTCCGACAGACGCTGCAAATTTCCTTCGACGAGATTATGGATGCTTGAAATTGCGATTTTTATCTCTAAAGTTCATCCAAAATTTTGCATTTTGACGAAAATTTTCATTGATGTTGGCACTCTTGAGAATCTCGTCACTATTGCTTTTTATCATCAGCAGGATGTCTGTGCCTATTTGCAACAGTTTTTATGCTAGACAAGGCAATATCAGCAAAAATAACCACTTGTTAGAGGGCTACCCCTCTTTTGCGCTCGCGTGCGCAAACCTTCTCGAACCTAAGGGGTCGACACTTGAATTGCTAAAATTTGCGTTTAATGCTGAAAATTTCGCACACAGCTTGTCTTGCTTTATCTTAAGGCATTTCGTCGCAATTCGCTTTTGAAACGTGCGCTGCAGCCAAAATTGCGAGAAATTCACTAAAAACCTCTTTTGGGAGTTTAAGATCATCGATGTTGATAAAATTAAAAAGCCCATGACTAGTGCTTGTTATGATAAGCAACATGTCTGTACATCTGCAACCGTTTTTTACACTAGAAAAGTCAATACCGGCAAAATAACGTCTTTTTAAAGGGGGTACCTCTCTTTGACGCCCTCTTTCGAATGGAACTCTTTCACCCAGGGGCACGAAATTTTGTCACGATAAACTAGAGTTCTAGAGGCAGCCAACAGTGAAGATTTCGTAATCCTAACTTGCACTTTTTGATAGGCTCTACTGTGTACAGATCACGAGTGTGACAGACGGACGGACGGACGGACGGACGGACGGACAGACTCCTATAGACGATAGCTAAGACGCGCGATGCATTCTGCTGTCGCGTGTAAAAATCACAAGTGGTCGCCACCTCGTTCGTTTGTCTGCAGGCCATGCAGCAATCAGTGTATTTTTTTGGTTTAACAAATACTGAATCTACCATTAAACCAGTATAAATCTGCTATAACTGAGACGGAAAACAAGCTGGTATAGGCGTTGTGGCTCGCGACAATTAGTGACAGCTGTCCTGCGAACAGACATATGGACCGACACGCTGTCTGAGAATAAGAGTCACTTATGGCTTACAGCGTCGCTAGCCATTAAACACAAATCGTTTTCATTAAACTATTTACAAAAAACGGCACATGAAATCCGGCTGTCGTTGTCAATGACCTTCAAAGTCATCTAATTAGAGATCGGTGTTTCTCGTGTAATCTGAAAGTTTGTATGCCACTTTAACCTTAGCTCTATCTTTCATCATTTCTAAGATTCGGCCATTTATAGTTTGAAAATTTCCATCGAAAATTGCGGTCAAACCGCAACAGATGGAGGCATGGTTGCTATTGACAGTTTATAGAAAGTCGCCAGCGCCCTATCCGACGGTACCATTCAGTGGCGTCATTTCACTAAATCCTTGGTGGTCCACTCTCTTCCCGTTCTTTTCCCTTTCTCCCCCTTTTCTCTTCTTTTCCTTCTCCCCTCCTTTTCCCCATCCCTTTTCCCCTTTCCTGCTCTTTAGAAATCCAGCTAAGGGGTCTGGGGGAGCGCTGTAAGCTCCCCCAGCGGGGTCTGGGACAGAGCCCCAGCCGAAATCGAATTTGGTGCATTTTCAGCCTTAAAATGTGACATCTAGCGGCAACAATTTGAATGACTTTCCTGAGAATCAGTCGACCAAATTCCATGCAGTTTACACAGTAAATGTATATAACAGTCATTAACAGATCAATAAATCTAACACTTCTCCACTCTAACAACTTTGCATGTTCTATAACACACTTGAACTGACCAAATTATACTTAACTGATGAGTCCAACTGCTAGGATAATAATGTTTCTTTACTAGCCTACTATACATAAGTATGTTCTGCTTAGTTTACCTGTTGCCATTTAAAATTCATTAATCAACCAAAGTCTACTGCAAGCACACATGTCCTACGTCTCATCAGAAAACTAATTAACACAGCAAAAAAGAACACAAAATGCAATAATGTGAACACCATCATAGTAATCAGATCACAATGTTGTTTAAAATCTACTTCAAACTGTAATATTGAATAGTGAACCCCAGACTCCTGCATAGGCCTAGGGACCTACTACGTATAGGTTTCAATACAGTCTACAGTTTACTATGCGAGAGAAACGAGGCATAATACACTGTAGACTATGTTGAAACGTACTTATTTCGTGGCAGCGATCGACGGCGTGTTATGCCTGAGAATAGTTGCTGTACACCGACCTAGTTGACATTTTAGCTGTTTCACGTTTAATCAAAGGTACAATTTACAGAGAAAAAAACTAAAATCATAAATCCTTGGTGGGTCCGTAGACCCCCCAGCCCTCCCCCTAAATGACGCTCCTGGTACCATTGCCGATCCCATACGACTTACCGCATAACTACAATACATCCGTAACGGACGACAGACAGACGACGAACGACAACCCTACCATAAGCTCAACCGTCGCTTATGTGCGGTCGGCTAAAAATTGTAAATGTGAGACAGCGTAAGCTATAGAGTGGATGCAAAAAAACTCCTCTAAAAAAAGGTGATCATTGCGGAAGCAGCAATTGCGCGCACTCATATCGTCGGCGTGTGACGTCACAAATCACGTGTTCGTCACCAGGTACCTCGCTTTTCTGGTTGATTTAGCGGGAACCACACGTGACACATCCGATCCGAGTTTGTATAGTATATTATGCTGTTTTTGTGTCGGTAGACCTATAGCCCAATAATTCGTAGAATCAATTGCCGCAGCATCCCATGCAAACAATCATGCACTGCAAGCTTCGTCATGCGCTGCTGCAACATGAATCAAGCATGTCGCCAACATGGCGCCTATACCGTACTAAAATCCACACTCCACTAGTCCGATATGTTGTGGCTTTGTTGGACAGCAAAACGTAAAGAAGTAAGTAAGTAAGTAAGTAAGTTAAACGAAAATTTGTGTAGCCTAGCACTTAACGTTCTGCAACACCGTAGTGCTCTGTACGACATGCACTGTAACCGTATATGCGACGTATATATGACTTTTTTGTACTTTTTTGTACAGATTTTGTCTGTGCATGGTGCAACTAATCCGCAATTAGTTAAATTCAGATTAAGTGGAAGTTCGTCTTCAGCCTGGTTTTCACCTAACGCAACGCACGCAACGAATGCGAGCACTGCCTTTACAGTCTTGCGTTTTGATTTTTTGGCGCTCGCGTCGTTTGCGTTCGTTGCGTAATTGCTTGCGTACGTACTTTTCTTATCTATCGCTTATAGGCCTACGCATATAAAAATTGCACGCGAATACCTTGTGTTGCGTCAATGCTTTGGGTGGAAAGTGAAAACCAAGCTCAAAATCCACTAGGGATCGATTTATGGTGGTCCATATTGTACAGCACCCAGGTCAACTTAGCCTGGCCATCCCTCCGTGGGTAGGCGCAGTACCAGCGAAAGCTGGGACGTAAACAGGCACACCTCGATGCACTAGCCCCGTATCCGTAGTCTTGCAGAGTACACTGGTGTCTGGCTGAAGGCTAAGGAAACGGAGATCAGCGTCGTCCTATGGGTTTTAACCAATTAGTGCCCAAATTATTTTATCATCTACCGTCAAATTGGGTGTCCCGTATATGGGATCGTAGGCATAAATGGGTTAAAGACTTTACGTTTTACGATATTATACAATAAATCTAGGCATACATGCAACAAATCGAAGCAAGGGAAGTTGGGCATAGGCTGCGATGTACGTCTACATTTCATCCGCATGGTATGACATAGAAGCGTGGGATATAGGCCTACATCGATGATGCAGAGACAGAGGCAGACAGACAGAGAGGCGGGCACGCAGGGAAACAAACAATGATAGATCCGTGTTATATAGCCGCCATACGCGTGATGCCGTGCATTGGTAATTGAAGACAGAATTCGTGCGTCGCCGACGTGTCGACTGATGACGTCACTTAGCGCAGACTGACTGTCTGTCTCAAGAAACCACGCCTTCTGTCGCTTATACTCTCATTGTTGTGTTGCGCGAGCTATGAGAGAAAAATGGCCTACTGTCGAAGCGAACACCGCGCGATGTGTTTATGTTTAAGGTCTGCTGCTGGGTGATGTCACAGACGTTACGCTGCAGGGTGACAAATAAGTATCTGCATCACTGCATTAATTAGGCCTATGTATTTAGGGATGTTTTCTAATCCCATTGGAAGCGAAAAATCTATATAGAGAACAAAATATAATGTTTATACGAACACGGAGTCTGTCCAATGCATTTCGATAGCTTACAGTGTATGTCTGTATAAATATAATCAGTGAGCTGTTTAGACTGGTAGAAAAAAAATCAAACAGTTTAATTTCAAATTGAACAGCAGCAATGATCCTTTTATCCTTTTCTATTATTTTAACTAAACAATAGACGTTGTCAGTCACGAGACCATTCGATTTACTATAAATGGTCTATCGTCACCATGCGTTTATCTTGCACAGTTATGGAGATTTGGCGCCTCAAAGATAATGGGGTCACGCCTTTGACCTTTTGTGGTCACGTGATGTCATCGGTCACGTGACCATTCGACTTCCGGGGGTCGACTTCCTATCCGTGGTCCATGGTGACCATGCGGCCATCTGGCACCGTTACGGAGATATGGCGCCTCAAAGATAACGGGGTCACGAGTTTGATTTTTTGGAGCCACGTGACGTCATCGGTTACGTGATCATTCGACTCCCGGGGGCCGAGTTCCTATGGTGGTCCATAGTGACCATGCCTCTATCTTGCACCGTTATGGAGATACGGCGCCTCAAATATTGGACGCACGAACCTGGACACAGAAGGAAAGACGGAAGAATGGAAAGAGAAAGAGGAAGGGGGAAGGGAGGGGCAGGGAAAAGGAAAGTGGAAAAGAAAAAGGAAGGGAAAGAAGAAAAGGAATGGAAGGTAAAGGGAAGGGGAAGGGAATTGGAAAGGGACAGGAAAAAAGGGGAAGGGGAAAAAAGGGAAAGGGAAAGGAGAAAAAAATGAAAAGTAAAGGGAAGGGGAAGGGAAATGGAAAAAAGAAGGAAAAAAGGGAAAGAAAAGGGCAAGGGAAAGGGGAAAGGAAAGGAAAAGGAAAAGGGGAAAAAGTAATGGAAAGGAGAAAGAGAAGGAAAATGGGAAGGGATAGGGGAAGGGGAAAGAAAAAAGGGAACGAAAAAAAGGAAAGGGCAAGGGAAAGGGGAAGGGGAAGGGAAGATGGAAGGAAGATAGCTTAAGGAATGTAGGGCGCACGGACGCACGCACGCACGCACGGACACAAAGGTGATTTTATATTCTGTCCAATGCTATGCATTGCATTGGACAGACAAAAAAAATAAAATGTTCTGGCTCATTGCCGACATGCCCATACCCACCATGTAACCGTCTGCTTGCGGCCCGGAGGATGCAACCCTGACCCTGTAACCCTGAATTTTAACTTTTTGAGATAAGTCTTAGCACACCGATTACTTCTGAGTCATGCCCCGGATAACGTTTATACCAATTTTGTTTTTTGCGCCTTTTTACTTTTGAGTTATAAATGTCAGTATGAGACAGACGCACGGGCGGACAAGCATGATCTGCATTGCGAGTTGCAACATGGGACATCAAGACCAAACAAAAATGTGTAAGTGGTGAGGTGATGCCAGTTTATGCACGAGCTTACGATGATCTAAACGTCAGCAGGCGTGTAACGTGACACGTAAACATTTAGCTAAGGTCTTGCAGTCACAATGACATGGTGCTGATATTCAATTCCTCCCATACCGCTGCAACCTGTTTGCATGCACCGCTATGGTCTTGAACTCCAGCGGCGGTCGTCACATACGACACCCATGCAGTTAGCTGCTCCCTGCCTCTCTGCAGGGGCATCCACTCCATTAGTATGCCTCCTGGAAAAAGTTGGGGGAAGTAAAAAATATTTTTAAAAACTAGGGGGATTGTTGGTGGCAAATTGCCTAGAAATGCATGGCACAGAATGTGACAGCTCCATTATTTTTTTGCTCGCTTCACTCGCAGATTACTAGTTCCATCCACAGCTTATTTTGCGGTGCTACGCCGTCCTTGTTTGCCTTTGTTGTTTAAGCTGCACTAGGCTTAAATTTGATCAGTCACTTCTCTGGAAAATAATTAAAATTGTTGCCACCAGATGTCACATTTAAGGCTAAAACGCACCAAATTTGATTTCAGCTGGGGATCTGCCCCAGACAACGCTGGGGAGCTTACAGTGCTTTCCAGACCCCTTAGCTAAATTCAAGGGCTCTACTTCTAAAAATGTGAAGGAAAAGCCCTAGGGGAAAAGAGAAACGACAAAATGGAAAGGAAGAAAAGAGAAAGGAGGAGGTAAAGGCAGTGGCGTAGCCAGGATCTAGTTGTAGTGGGAACACCTGAGATGTGGAGTACGGGGAGGGGTGTTCCCTCGTCACGGGAAAGGGGTCTTTGGAGGGGGCTGTGCCCAATTCCCAAAAAAATTTCCGATTTTTGTGTGTGTGGAAACGACGTGTTTTGGTGCATTTTGGCACTATTTTGAGTAACCGAGTAGGCTCTTAAGGGGGCACGTGCCCCCAGTGTCCCCCTATAGTTACGCCAGTGGGTAGAGGAGGAAAGGTAGACAGAAAAGAAGGAGGAAGAAAAGGGAAAGAAGGAAGCAAAGAGAGGGGCGTCCGAATTGGGGGAAGGTTGCCTCGTGGCGCTCAGGGGAATGGACGCCCCTGCTTCTCTGCACCTTTTAATTTACTGTTTATTTATTTTGAAGGGTACCCAAAACATTATGGCTTAGTTTCAGATTCAAGCGGTTGTGATTCTGATTCGTGAAATAGAGTAATTATAGACATTTGGTCGAATTTGGTCGAAAATTCTGTGTCACGAAGCGATATGACTGTATACTGCACATCTATAGGCGGTGCACATATTTTACCAGAGAAAGACTAAGTATATAGTGTACTGATTTGAGCGGTTTTGAACTCCCTCTTTAATCGTGGATTCCTCCCCCTGCTTAGATAAACAACATCACGATATCAGTTGCAGCAGCAGCTGATGCCGTGGCGTCACGGCCATCTCGCTTGCTATTGGTCATCAGCCCGGCGCCCGGCGACCAATCAGCGCTCAATATCGGCAAGCACCTGCAGCCTCTGGAACCGCCCACCCGCATCAGCTGCATCTGTTAATCCGCGAGATGTCCACTTCGTTAATCTCAGGAGGCGAAGAGACAGAGCTTTTTGCGCCAGTTGTTAAGTTCACAATAAACAGTATAGATGAGCTTCGGACCTGGATCTTTCAGAGCTTTTCTCTGCGACTAGCGTGGAGAAATATTTTTTAATCCGGCGAACCTAGCTGCGTATATTTCGGCTGTCAGCAGCGCTATTAGCGCTAAGTGGAAACAGGGCAAACATTCATTCAACGCGGGGCGTGGTCGTCGTATTTATAAATAGGTACCTGCCATCGTTTTGACGTCATAATAAACGGATCAAGTCAGGATAAAATTGTTTGGACTTGGCGATATTGACGTTGCTGATATGAGCCTGCGATACAGCGACGAGCATCATCATCATCATCATCATCATCAAACGGCGCCGGGTATGACCACTCGTCTGACTCACCGCGACTATCCGTCACAGTCGTATCCGGTCAGCACCAGCACCAGTCCGACCATCTCGTCCGGCAGTGCTGGTAGCGGCGGCTACTCCAGTCGTTCCGGGTCCAGCCTTTACGACGCCGGCTCGTCTCCGCCATCGGGTCCCGCGGGAAGTTCGGCCGCCCACGCCTTGTTGGACGGCGGGGGAGCGTTCCACGCGCACGCTCAGACGGCCTGGACGCCGACGCCGCCAGCGTTCAGACCTTCGCCGTCGAGGTCCTCCCACGGCAGTCCGCTGGCTGACGTCGCGCCTCACTACGACTACCTGGTCGCCGGAGGCTCCACGCCAGCGGGCAGCTCAGAGTACGTCGCACTCAGCGCCATGCTCTCCAGCACCGCCGGCGACCCGCAGGACGTCGGCACGACGATCCAGCTCATTCCAGGACGCGGAGGAAAGGTGGTGAAGCGACGCGTCAGCGCCAATCGCAAGGAGCGGCGTCGCACGCACAGCATCAACTCGGCGTTCTCCGCCCTGCGGGGCTGCATCCCGAACGTTCCGTCAGACACGAAACTGAGCAAGATCAAGACGCTGAGGCTGGCGACGAGCTACATCGCCTACCTGATGGACGTGCTGAGCAAGGACGATCCGATCGCTCAGAGGCAGCTCCACGAGGCAGGCTTCAAGGCGGACATCAGCAGGAAGATCGAAAGCCGCGAGGAACGACGACGACGAGAAACAGAGGTAGATATTAGTCGTAATGAAAAATATTTATATGGGAAAAATAATATACGCCTAAAGTTTTTTAGTGTCAAATATTTTGAAAAAAAAATTTAAAGAGCTTTTTTTAAAAATGATTGTGTTGTCGTAATTACGATTTTGGGCGTGGACCAGCCGCTTAAAATAGGCCTACTGCATGCATATTTTTCGAAAAGAGTTAGGCCTAGTCTAGTCAAATATCATGTATAGCCTAAACCCTCACAGATGTTTGTATTGCTTGTGAAGTCAGTTAGTAACAATTATTTTTGTATTATTTTTGTATTTTCTATTATATTTGTACACGCTTAACGCTAAGTAATGTTTGATTACTTTTATGTGTAGTATTAATTTTATTACTTAAAGTTGTTAATATTCATGTCTGCGGTTTCAATGCAAAATGTTTTTGATGTTGTTTTTTTAAAGTTTTATTATGATTTTATTAAAAAATCCAATTTGGCCTGTTGCGCAGTTTGTGTGCATGATAATGTTTTGTCTCTGATGCACACGTTTTGTTTGGAATGTGTACTAAAATGAGTTCTTAAAACAAATTAAACACAACACAGTGAGGACCTCAATATTGCGGGTGTGCGTAAAATGCGTCTGGTGCGTCTAGTTCAATGAAAGTCGGAATAAACGTTAAAAAAATTTGAGCTAATGCTCACGAGACGCGCGAAAGCCTATAGCAGTTCCTGTTCGCAAACTGTCAGTCTATCACCAGCCATTTCATCGCAGTTCATTTTTGGAGTGTGCGCTGCTACCGAAGATCGCAAAAAAATCAATAAAACCCCTTATGTCAAAAGTTTAGGGTTTTTCAAAGTCATCGATATTGATATAACTGAAAATGTCGTCACTAGTGCTTGTTGTGATAGGCATCATGCCCATGCTTATCTGCAACCGTTTTCACGAAAGACTGCATGGCCAACAACATCAAAATAACAACTTTTACCGGGCTACTGCTCTTTAATGCCCTCGTGCGCAGGTTTCCTTGAACCTAGAAAATTGAGAGTTGGACCGTTGAAGTCTACGTTCAATGCTGAAAATTTCTTACGCAGCTTTTCTATGTCTGTCTCAATTGGTTTCGGCGCAATTCGCTTTTGAAATGTGTCTCGCAGCCCAAAATCGCCAAAAAATTCATAAAAACCCTTATTTTAGCGTTCAAAATCATCTAAGTTCATTAAATTTTTTGAAACTAAAGTCTTCTTGGCAGCCGACGGTGAAGATTTGATAATCCTAGCTTGCACCGTTTTTGACTGATTTACCCGTGTGACGGACAGACATGCAGACGGACAGACGGACGGATAGAATTGCGATGGCTAAGAGGCGCTGAAAGCAGTAGTGCTTTCGCGCGTAAAAACAGAATCAGGGATAAAGTTACGCTCAAGATCAGAGTCACGGCTAAGGTTTGGGTTGGAGATTAGGCTTTAGTAACGCTATTGTGCGTAAAAACAACAGATGCACCTCATGCCCTAAAAGTAACAGACGCGGCTTCTGTGCATCACCGGAGCCACATCTGTTACGTTTAGAGCAGGTATTGTTCGGTTTTGGGTAAGGGAAGGATGATATGAATAGGGTTATGGGTAAGGATAGGTTTTGGACTGACGTTAAAGGTTTGATTTGGTAAGAGTTACATACGAATTAATTGTGTCATTAATTATTAATTATTATAATTACTAATTATTATTATTATGTCACTAGACGCAGACGCACCTAGACGCACCAGACGCATTTTACCCACACCCCAATATTGCAACATATTGAGTTTCATGACAAATGAGAATCTAAGAAAACTATATGTACTTAATTCTGAATATTAATGATTGTGACGCAGGCTCTAAAAAAGCTTTTTTCATTGTTTAAAAAACGTTGGCAGTTCAATCTATTAAAATTCGGATAGTGCAGTCTATCTATTCAGCGAAAGAGGCCTACTAAAAAGCAGGGGAATAAAATGTGTTTGCATACACCGTCTGACCATACCTTTTTCCCTTATTAATTCGCTCGCATTTTCCACGTACCGGGGTACATGTTTTATAGATAGCGTTGTGTCTTAAGAGATAATTTATTAACCAGTTAGCCGTTAATGCAATTCGTAGGCCTACACTGGCAGCCAGTGCAAGCGGGGTGCAGTGACTGCCGACACGATGGCTAATCGCATTACATATAGTTGGCCGTTAATTGACAAAAACCACAGCCATCCATGGTTGCCATGCATAAAACCCGCGGCCTTCGGCTTGCAGACGCCAGAGAGACGGACACACGGACTGATGACACCTGCTCATCAGTGACCGATAACTGACGAATGGCGTCAGCACGTCATCGTCATTATCACCATGGCAACTGCAGCAGCAGGAGCAGCGTCGACGGCGGCAAAGCAGCAGTTAGGTCTATAGTGATGAATCCAGGGGCGCCTATTTTCCTTATTGGGTTTCCTTATTTTTCCAACCCTCACTTCCATTTGTTCTGTTTACTTTTTATTTTATTTTTTTTACTATCTCCCGTTTTTTTTCGGTGTTCTATTTCTCTAAATCAAGTCACGGGAGCAATGAAAGTTTATCCAGTGGCGGTCGGCGTGGTGTAGTGGTAACGCGTCTGATCCAATCAGCGAAGTTACTGTACGCCGGGCCTGGTTAATACTGCGATGGGTGACTGCCTGTGGGCAGGTAAACCATCTCGGGATGT
>Ga0056128_1000245_pt1 | contig 42204 bp, 35 predicted proteins | sample WorMetLIZISLAND2_FD_71113 | JGI IMG/M metagenome (GOLD analysis project Ga0056128, IMG submission 71113) | Marine gutless worms symbiont microbial communities from Max Planck institute for Marine Microbiology, Germany - Olavius geniculatus... ... | reverse complement strand
GCCTCACAGCCGTTATTTACGGCTTCACAGCCGTCTACGGCTTTATAGCCGTTACTTGTAACCTGTGGTTACTTTTGGGGACGCGCATTGGGCCGAACTGATACGGCCTCAGCACTGGGCAGGTGTAAGAGCCTGCTCACCCCGAAGGCAAGGCAAGGCAAGGCAAGGGTACTTGGTTAAATATTCTTTGCTGGTCGTGATGTAATGCTTACGTCATAATGTGCCTTGAGTACAAACATGGGCTTGCCGCAATCGGTGCTGACAGTAGTTGAATGGCTGCCCTGCGTCGATGGTGAACTTTATCTGGTTCACTGATTAAAAAGTTCATTTTATCAGCTCTAAGCAACATGGGGCCATGAAATCAGGCGTTGCGCAATCCATGAACTCAACTATCTCGCAAGCAGTGTGTGCTGGTGCACTGTCTTGCTGGAAGGTGTACAAGTAAACAAGTGTGTGAAAGTTATCATATTGGGCGTTTTTGTAGCCACAGTGGTAAATCTTCAACAGTTTGTCATCAGTGAACCAGATGAAGTTCACCATCGATGCAGGGCAGCTTTTTGACAACTGTCAGCACCGGTTTGCAGCAAGCCCATGTTTGTACTCACAACACATTATGATGCCAGCATTACATCACGACCACAAAAAAATATTTAACTAACTGCCATATTTTGTCAGAATATTTTGAATTAGAATTTTTTTCAGCTAAATCTGGTGAAAATTTCGTGTAAACTGGTTATCATTTGAGTGAACAAAAAATTTGAGCTAATGCTCACGAGATGCACGAAAGCCTACAGCAGTTCCAGTTCAGTAGTTTAGCTAAAAATTGGGGTGTTCACGCTAAGTTAATATACAAATACCAAATTCTCTATCTGGATCGCATAACGATAGTAGTGTGGCGCCACCTTGTGAATGATATAGACTTGGATCGCAGCCCAAAATTGCCAAAAAATCCATAAACCCCCTATTTTGGCGTTTAAGGTCATTCAAGGTCATTGAATTCAGCGCCAATTGAGAGCCAGTGTACGACTTCCTATTAGTGATTAATAGTAACATAAGCCCTATCTCGCACCGTTACCGAGATACAGCGACTTATTGGCCAAAAATCGCAAATTTTGCCCACCCCCTCTCATTTAGCGTCCTCGTTCGGGGTGACCTCCTTTGAATTTATGGAAAAGCTTTACGGTGCCTAAAACTAGAGTTTTCCAGGCAGCGGATGGTGAAGATTTGCACCGCTTTTGACCGATCCACCCGTGTGACAGACAGACTTACAGACGGACGGACAGAATTGCGATGGCTAAGACACGCTGAAAGCAGTAGCTGGTTTCGCGCGTAATTATAAAAAAAGAAAAAGGGCGCCTTTTTTATGAAACACCGTGTATTAATATAACATTAGCAGTAAAAAACACGCATTCCAGTTAATACTAATTAACCTTTGAATAACAATGGAAGTGGTGATGATACCGGCCGATAAAAACAACTTCGAAACGAATATGACAATATTTAGATAGAGCAAACAATTCGATATGAATAGGCCTATGTCAAAGTTAGAGCCAATGTGTCAGCAATATGACGTTGATGCAGAATGATGCTACACCAGATTGTTTTCGGAATTAGTCTTACAATTAGTAGCTAGAAAGCTAGAAAATGTAATTACCAGTTTATTTAGTAGCAACTTGAAAAGATAATTAAATGGATTTTGTGTGCTGTTACCTCTTTCTTACGAAAAGTTTCGATTTCTTTGTTGTGTTCTAAGAGTTTCTCTTCGAATGCTGCAATTTTCTTCCTGAGATCTTCCTCAGCACGCTCTCGACGGTTTGTCAGTCGACTCTGATTGACGTCAAAGACCGTGTTGAGACTGTCCGGCCAGTGAAACACCGTACTGTTCAGCTTTATATCTTCCGCTATAGCATGCAATAAACACAGTTGTAAAAAAACTTTTATAATAAACGTTTTTAAATACTTTTTTTCCAATCCGTTTCGAAGATTATTCATTTCACTAACGTTGAACAGTCATTGTGAAAATGACGGCGATTAAAAGAACCTGCACACAGCTGCTAGGCCTACAGAACATTTAACTCCGTGTCGTCCAAGACCCCTTAGCTGCATTTCAAAGACCGCTTTGTGGCAGAAAAAATAGATAGGCAAAAGGAAAGAAGAAAAACACGCAGGTAGAAAATGAAAAGAGGAAAGAGAAAAAAGAAGAGAAAAGTATCACCCCCGCTGCTATGCCAAAAAGCAAAATTTTGCGTTTATTAGAAGCTTGGGTTCAAAGCCCCAACATACTCTATAGGTGCTTTTGCACTTTTCAAGAATTCACCAGTTAACACTGTAGCTTAACAATGTGCAGAACCAGTGCTACATTCAGTGACACCGCCCCCCCCTACATAGCTTACAACACAAAATGAAAGGACAAGAAATAAAAGTTGGAGAATTAGAACTGAAAGAAACTGAACCTGGGAAAATGGCGTAGTCAAGTAAGAAAAGTAAACGGACGGCAGCTTGGTCGACTTCGGCTTTCATTTTGAGTGCAGTCACATTCTTACACTGAAAACATACAAAGAAGTAAGTAAGTAAGCAATTTATATAGCGCAATAACTGTGATAACCTCGTAATAAGACAACACAAGTTTAGTTTGTTAACACGTACACGACTCATTTTTAACCCAGATAAGGTCATGCTCGTTCTACTGTTTTTTTTTCAATTACTCAATCACAAAATGTTGCAAGCCTAATGGCCAACCTACATCAACGAGACCAATAGTGCATTATAGAGTTACGAAAACGTAAGTCTTCAGAGCTTTGCAAAAAGCAGTAACAGAACAAAGGTTTCCAGTGTGGAAAAAAAATGTGATTCCAAATACTTATACTGCAGACGAAGAAAGCTCGCTTCATGAAATGGGTCCACGTTCTCATGCGTCCGATTCTGCGGTGTTTATAGATTCTAGCTAAAAGTCCACTTTTCTTGGCAGTAGTAGCAAAGATGACACAGATACTGACTGTGTTGAGAAAATGTTGCAGGTTGACGAGTGCTTCAGTGTCTTGCGGGTGTGCACTCAGCTTATCCGCCATCTCATCATAGCGACGAACCAGACTTACACACAGACAGATAGACAGACAAACGTAGACAAATGAACAGACTAAAGTAAACACAAACATAGACATCAATATGCTGAAAAGCAACTACAGCTCACATACAGGGTGGGCCAAAAAATGGCACCATTTTTGTACACGTTATGATTTTTACCAAATATTAACCAATTTTCAGAATTTTTTCACTGTCAAAATTAAAAGACAATTTGTAATAAAACCATCACTATGGATCCCACCACACCCCACGTGTGTCGCTACACTATTTTGTAAAATATCAGTGTCTTAAAAATAACAATTAATAACAAAACAACTTTTGCAACAACACATTTAAAAAAATTAACAACAGAAACAACGTATTTGTTGTCTCAGTTGTTGTCTAAAAAGTCACATCTCACAGTTTTTCCATCAAATGTTTAATGTGTCCACTTTGCTGCTGGACGATGCATCCAAGAATGCGACGCCACTGACCAATGGCACGATTAACCAAATGCTGCGGCAGTTTGCCCCACTCAGTGAAAACGGCTTTCTTTAGCTGGTCGACTGTCGTGAATTGTCAACATTGATAGACCACCTGTTGAAGGGCATCCAAAACAGCATAATCGACGGGATTTAAGTTCGGGCTGTTTGGGGGCCACATGCTAGGCTTGATCAACGTTGATCACGCAACTGGTCAGTGGCGTTGCCGGCTTGAGTGCGTCGTCTGACATTTCACAAGGTAGTGTAGCGACACACTTGAGGTGTGATGGGATATATAATGATAGTTTTATTACAAATTGTCTCCTGATTCTGACAGTAAAATATTTTAAAAATCTGCTAATATTTCGTAAAATTAAAAGGTGTACAAAGATGGTGCCATTTTTTGGCCCACTCTGTACAGCAGTGGCAAGGCCAGGGGTTTAGCTAGTGGGCGGTTTCATGGCAAGTGCGGAGCGCAAGCCTGTAACAAAAATCTATCTCAGTGGGGTCTCTATGGATAAATTTTCTGGTCAGAACTTGGAAGCTAAAATCAGAGGCAAAATTCATTACAAATCGTTACAATATCAGTCCCTATTGAGTGAAACCACTAATTTTTGCAATGCAAATGACAGGTGTGGCGCTGACAAAAAATAAAGGGTTCGACTGGGTCTGAACCTTATTCGATACATTCTCTCCATTGAAGAAAATGTCTTAGTTGGTTATTTTACACTAAACAGCACGTTAGTGGTTATCGCTGTGCCCGTTTCCGTTTTTAAAATAAACAAACAAAGAAGACCATAAACACACTTTTTGTTCATTTCTCTGTTTTCGTTGACCTCGAAGTCGACAAGTCGCTCGCGGATGCGTTGAGCACGCGAGACGAGATCGTCGTTGACTTGACGGCAGTCCAAGCAGAACAGACTCAGACTGGCCGTGATACGCAGTTGATACAGCTCAGCTGTCAGCTCATCGTATGACGTTATCTTCTACAACAGCATCACTGTACAGGTAAGGTAAAAAAGGTAAATCACTAATAGTCAACAGCGCTCTCTTGCAGCTCCGTGACCGATGCGAGCAGTGCTTATCTTCGTTTCCAAGGCCCTGAGCCAGTAGTGAGTGCAGCTCAGATATATAAAAGAGTCATAACTTCCATATACTGCCGTTACCTTCCAAACGATTAGGCCCGTACCCACTTATACTGCTTGGTGACAGAGGCACACGTTTGTGAACAACTTGCCCAAGGTTGTTACCTGGCAATGGACTGGCCGGGAGTCGAACCAGCAACCGACGCATTACCGTTAGACTACCAAACTACATCAACTACACTGTAGTGGTAACAACAGTAGTTGTAGTAGCAACAACAACGGCAGTTAGTAAAAACTAGAAAGTTAGTAACATAACCTTTCTCGAGCCTCACAAAATAAAGAACATGCGCCATTGATTCATTCACGACACCTGGCGTTACGGAAATGTGTTTTCATTAAGTGATCGGGGTTCTAGCAAAGTCGCCTTTTCGTTGATGGAACCAACAGCCCACCAGTAGGCCTACGCCTATCATTGAAAGATCTTGGAAGATCGTCTACACGTTTCAACATGTCAACGTCTCTATTCATTCATTCATTTAAAGTTTCATAAAAACAGACAAAACGCTGTTACACAATAAAAAATGGCTTGTCACTAATAAAACGAATACAAAAATATAGTCCACGCTAGTACAATTTGTCATGATACAGCATTCTACTCGTCAATAATCCGTCACCAGGCACAACGACTGGCTGCAAACAACTCCATTTCCCGTTCCCTTGCTCACTCTTCTTTGTATCTGATGGAGAACAGCTGTTGAGCTACCACAACAACAACAGGCTCACGGATCAACCAACTGAAAAGACAACTGACTCTAATGAAGGAGTCGATCGCATGGCGCCTTGACAGGTAATTGGTGACCTCCTGGTCGGACTTTCCGTTGAGCAGGTCGTTGTACTTGCGGTAGAGGTTGAGGTACTTCTGTGGGCCGAGTGTGTTGGCGTGAAAGATGTCGATGGTTTGCTGAATGAAGTCCTTCACCAATGACTCGTCGGCCGAGACCGAGCTAAGCACCAGACGTTGATCCTTCATCAGAGGAAACAACAGACACTCCACCTGCCGGACATATGCACAAACACGATCCAATAATAAGAGCCTACGTTTGTCATAAATTTAACATAACGTTAAAAAATTTAACAAGTAATTTGAACAAAGCCCACGTGACGCGCGATAGCAGCGGTCCTGCTATTTTGGCAATCAGTATAGGCCTACGTCGATTAGATATTAATGCACCTTGAAAGAGTACTTAAATCTGAGGCGAAAGACTCCTTGATTTTAACAGATCAAAACTTAGATTCTTAAAAATGTACGTTCTATGCTAAAAATGTCATATGCAAGTTGTCCAGGTCCATCTCAAGCCATTTTGGTGCAATTCACTCTTGAAATGTGTGTTGCAGCCGGAAATCGCAAAAAAATTCACTAAAAACCCTATTTTTTGAAGGGGAAAAGTTCAAGGTCATTCAAGGTCATTGAAGTTGACACCAATAAAAAGCTGGTCACTATTGCTTGTTATGATAAGCAACATGTGTGTGCCTATGTGCAACCGTTTTCACGCTACACGAGATAATTGCGGCAAAATAACCACTTTTTAGGGTAGCTGTCTTTGACGCCCGCCAGCGCCGGCCTCCTTGAACCTAGGGGGTCGAGACTTAGAGTGCTAAAATCTACGTTTAATGCTGAAAATTTTATATGCAGGTTGTCTTAGTCTATCTCCAGCCATTTCATGGCAATTCAGTGTTAAATGTGCGTTGCATCTAAAAATTGCAAAAAATTCACTAAAAACCCTTTCTGAGGGGTTCAAGATCGCTTACGGTCATCAATGTTAATAAATCTAAAAAGCCTGTCACCAGTGCTTGTTAAGATAAGCAGCATGTCTGTACCTAACTGCAACCGTTTTCACACTATACGATCCAATAACGGCAAAATAACGTCTTCTTAGGGGGGTACCCCTCTTTGACACCCTAGTTCAAGAGGAAATCCTGCACCCACGGGCACGAAATTTTGTCACGATAAACTAGACTCCCATGAAGGCCCACAGTAAAAATTTTGTGATCCTAGCTTTCATCATTTTGATACAGTGCCAGGGTGTGACGAACGGACGGACGGACGGATGGATGGACGGAAAGACAGACGGACAGACGCCCAGGCCATGACCAAGACGCGCGTAGCATTCTGCTATTGCCTGTAAACAGTAAGGAAATATAGACATGTTTCTGAAAGTTGAATAAAAACGCGAATCTTTTTGTACTTTATGTATTGGCTAAATCCAGGATGCAGCTTTTTCATAATCTACAGATTTTCGTCAAAATACATAAGTCAAAATACAGCATTGCTTGTTCGGCTATTTTATCAGTAGCACTTCAATATTTGTACAAAAAGCTGGCGTCTGTCTGAGGTTAAGCAAACGGACGTCAGCTCCACCCTTTTGGACAGAACTCAGAAATTAGGACTTTCTGTTTGTTTACATTAGCACAACAAGTTGCACAACAAATCGAAGAAAGTGGAGTCCGAACTACTCACACGAGGCAGATGTTTAGCGCCGTCGATGATATCGTTGAAGCAGCTGTGAATAATGTCCTGAATATCACTCAGCGGAGGATCAAAGACAATCTTCGGCTCTTCAACTCGCACCAGAACCAACATGGCGGGTCTCTGGGGGTACTGGAGGTCATTGAACTCAGCCGGGTCATCGCTGAAATCATTGCCACCCTGTACAATACATGCAGACGCAAGGGTGAAACATAAAAAGTGAAGCATGCATGCTTTAAGTAAATTGAGCATCAGACAATTTTGGAAACGATTAGCTTCTATCACTGCAATGAAGAGTGGTCATGTTAAACAGCAATGATCGAGAGCAATCGTTTTTGCAACAGTGCAATCTTCATAAAGCAGGTATGTTCCACTTCTTAGGCGCCACCTGGCCGGTATATTCAAATAAGCAGACAGATATGTAGAAACTATGAACACAAAAATTTTTAAAATCTATGTTGGTCCAATGCCAACATATTGTGCAGCCGCCTTTCTTACCTGTGATCTCCTGAGCTGAAAATTGGCACACTTGTTATTCTTAACCGAGGGATGTTCACATCAGTTTGAGTTTGTTTTTGTATGCTTTTTAGTTTTCGACTTCAGTCCGTTTCAGACAGACAGATGGACAAAGGGACGGACAAGACCCGTAATGTGACCTATTGTGACAGCCGCAAAACAAACAGATAGATGTTTTGCTGCTGCAGGTCCTAGACTGTAGAACAATCTTCCAGCTCATCTGAGACAAATTGTCATTAACTTTGAACAGTTTGGGAGCTGCTAAGAACATATTTGTTCAGATGCTGAAATCACAGCACATTGTGGCAAGCTGTTAATATGCACCTTTAAACTACAGTGTATTTTATTTACAAACGTACTTAGAGAGACAGACAGATCCAAACAGACAAACAGAGAGTCAGACAGAGAGGTGAACCTGGTGTATCTGAAAGAAACTGAGCAGTTCAGCGAGCGAGTTGATGACGAGACTGCGCAGCTGAGCGGACATCAGCGCCGCGACACTGGAGAAGAATTCACGCACGAGCTCCGTGGAGTCGTTCTCATGGGGCGGCACCAAGTGTTGCCACAGCTCCTTCTTGTCAATGAACAACTCGGCACACACTGGAATCCACCTATGCAACGACGACATCAACTACTACTACTACTACTACTATAACTACAACAACTACTACTAAAGCAGAGTTCCACTTCAACTAATATGAGCAGACATGTCAAAATAACATTGAAGAAAATAAAAGCTAGAAAAAATAGTTAAAACGTAATTACTTTTTGCGCAGTTCTTCGTGCACTTCGCGGCAACGTTCTCTGACGAACGTCTTGAACTCAGACGGTGACATCGGCAGATCCGCCGCAAGCAGCTTCTCTTTGCTGACGAACCGCATATTGCAGAACCTATGAAACGCCATACAACACCACGAGTAAAATACGTGTGTATATCCTTCATTTGCACATAGCATTATTACGCAGACCATATGTAACAGAAGCGAAAACATGCAGACAAGCCAGGTATAGAGGTCTACGCGAAACCTGCATGTCAACGGATACCCAGATAGATAGACTATCTCTATATTATAACCAACCAGCCTGGTCAACTCAGTCTTCCATCCCTCCGGTGTATTGTAAATCGAGTACTGGCCTGTCTGAATGGAGTGAAGACAATACATTTTCACCTGTGTCGAGTGGCAGGTAATAAACATTGTGTGATTACATGTGGTAGTAGTAGCTCTGCGCTTACGGGACACTGTTGTGTCTGTTGTCTGTCTGTCCATTGTTTGTCTGTACTTTGTAGCTGATGTATTGTGGCTAAACAGTACGTCTTACGGAAAGACAGTCTGAAGAAGCAAAATCGGCTACCTGACGGCTACCCTGCGGTACCAAGTCAAAACATCCCCCGTACAACCCCTCAATGGTAATATTTTGAAAGCGTGGACAAAAGTTTACGTTCACCGATTATGTTATCAACCCTCTGCAGACGCGTGAGGTAACAGTACAGCTCTGCCCCCCCCAAGTAAGAAACTACGTTCAGATTCAGATTCGCAGGCGTTTGAACGCAGACAATATGGTCAGCTTTCCATGGCGTCAACTGACCTTTTTGTCTATAGAAGCAAGTAAAGTGGCCTAAACATTTGGCCGAAACCGTATGTTTAGCTGAAAGACTCATGGGTAATTTAATTGCATGAACGTCAGGGTTAAGTACAGACTAGTATGTAACCAACAGTCCAGCACATAAAAGATGTCTTCAAAGTCACTGTCTACCACACCGAACACCACTAGGCCTACATAATATAAAAAATTAAAAATGTCATCCAGCTTTGCAGATGGGGCACATGTTCAAGTCACGAAAGCGACGTTGCCTCGCTGGATGACGCTGGAAGAGAAAGGCCACGGAACGCGGCTATGCGGCTGTGGCAGCAATCCGACGGCCGAGGTCGCTGATGAATTGCGCCGCTTTCTCCCCCAGTGCACCCAGTGTCTCGACGGCGACTAGGACAAAGTAGTACGTTGCCGCGACCGAGCTGTACTTGGACCGCTTTCGTGCTTCCGCCTCCGTAGCCACGGCGCCTGGTCCAGACATCGCCCGGTCAAGATGACTGGCAGCCAGTGTGTCTGGACAAGTGAAATCCCAGACCAAGCAGCGGCCCTCCTTCCAAGGCACTGCGCTGAGCCGGTCCGGACGTTTGCCATCATCACGTCACAGCGTCGATGGTTCAAATCTGGCTGGGACGTCGGCTGACGCCAAAGCGCGCTTGATGAGGTCATTGACGGCTCTGTGTCAGGCGTGACGACCGGCAGACTGGCGGCAGCTGAAACCGTGTGTCCGTGACGTGCCGACGGCCTGCCCGCAGACAGGCTACATGTGTGTGAGACGCAGACGGGTGCGCCGAGGCGCAGTGCGATGGCGATGCGTAGGGATGTGTCGTCCAGCCTGGTGCCGACTGAAGAACATGGTACAGCTTGGAGAAAGTCTCCAGCGTGAAGTGATGCTGCCGCAAGAAGGCGGGCAAGCCCTACCTGAGTGGGAGCAGCAGACTGAAAGTAGGCCTAGACTAGAGAATGAGAAATTCGACCAAAACTGAAACCAAAATTCGGCAAAGCTCTGAACCTATACAAGATCCTACATATAGCACAGGCGTAAATACCTGGAATACCAGACTTGCTGTAGCTGCAGCATCATTGGATTGAGTAGAAACAGATGAACGCCGTTGAACTTCTTTGTTGACACGAACATCTCATGCCACGGTATCGGCGCTCGAATCACCCTTCACAGACAAAACAATATGCACACTCACAAAAAGTCAGCGCCTACAAACTGGTCTTTTATTCTTTCACTACATTCATACTCTACCCTCCTAATAGGCTGCATACGGGTCTTGCAGTCCGTCCGTACGTCCGTCTGTCCCACATGCTCCTAACTGAAAAGAAATAAACATAGAAAACAGAAGTAGTGCAACGTTCCCCGTAGCTCTGGCGGGCCTATTTTTAGTTCGAAAAATCAATGATAAAGGTCACTGGACGTCAAAAACCTCTGCATTATAACGCGCAAATGTTTGCGATTCGAGCGCGCTAGCTCATGGCTCACTCGGCCCAGTGCAGTGGGCGAGTATACTGGTGTGCAGTGGGCGCTGGAGGGACGGCCACATACATGGCAGTATACGGCGTCGTGATACCTTAGCTTGTTGTTATGACTTATACACTTTTGGTAGTGACACTCTGAATGTCTAGGGACCAACTTAATTCACGATTTCACGGCCGTGACACTTTCCATGAAATTGGCCTTCTTCCGTGAAAAACGCCGATTTTCGTGAAATCTGTGACTTTTCGTGAATTTTAGTGCTTTTAGTTTAATTTATGACAATTCCAGAGTTTTATCAGCAGCTTTTGTACGGATGTTGCTGTTTGCTACGTGTCGTACTTCAGCACTAAGTAGTTGACATTGACTGTCTTGAGTCTTGACTTTTAGCAAATATTCGTTGTTCTGAAATTTCTTCGTTTGCATTAGCGCAGCACCTCAAAATAACGTCTGTGGGGCCCGTGAATTTCCCGTGAATTCGCGAAACTCTTTCCGTGAATTTTCCGTGAAATTTGACACATTTTAAAAATTCTGCTGTGAAATCATGCATTTTTTCCGTGAATTCGGTTGGTCCCTATGAATGTCCCAAGCCTAATCGAAGTGTAAGCTACTAGATCTATGGAAAACCATGGAAAAAATTGACAAACTCCAGTCATATTAACATTATCCTGGTTTTGTTTACAGAAATTTAATTTTACTGTCCGAAGCACCAAAATGAGGACCCCCAACAAAGAAACCAAATTTATAACAAACAGGCTAAAACCTCTACCCTTTGGTGTTACAGGTCTATATCAATAACAAGACTTAATAACGATATTGTCATTATAGCTACAACTAGAAATTCAACTAAAATTATCACGCTAAAAAGAAATAAAATATACGCAAAATTTGAATCACCAACGTAGCACAAAGTAATAATAAAATTAAATTTCTAAAATATAAAACAAACATATCAATGATGACTATAACTAACCACTGTGGATAGACGCGCGGTGTTAGATAAATGTTGAGTCTTTCCCTCTCTGTCGGATCTTTCAGTATGTAATCCACTGCCAGCATCAGTAGCAGCATCAAACACAGAATAAAAGAAACCAAAAAGTATATAAGTCTATAGTAAAATATGTTTTAAAAAAGAATGCCATCATTTGCACGAAAGGGGTCAAACCCAGAAAATTATTTGTGGGTTGGATAAAAATTTTGCTGAAACTACTTCCAAATTTACGACACAAGGATAAAATTTTTTTGACAAAATCAATGACTTAATTTTGCTTAGTAAACAACAATATAAAGTTTAAAACATACAGTAGTCATGATTTAATGTTACACAAAATGGGTTTAATGTTACACAAATTGTGTAACTAGCAGTGATGTTAACAAGGCCAGACCACTCAAAGCCAAAGCCAAGCCCAAGGCCAAGCACTATTAAAACCAAGGCCAAGGCTAAAGCCATTCCATAATGCAAAGGCTTATAAGATAAAATAATGAAATCCTGTTTTTCAAGTACTCTTAAATACGCAAGTTATAGAATTTAATAGTATCAGCTGCATCACTCATCATTGACAACATAATATGCAAAAATGAGTAGAACTATCCAGTTATTGACAGTCAAAACGGTGCTAGTAGTTCGAAAGTTCTTATAATTACCCAGTCGCTGAAAGTTGAAAAAATTTTGTCAGCTACAAATTACATTTAAAAGAAGCAAAAAAGCCTGTTTTTACAGTACTGCAACATAAGCTAGTTAAAATAGTTACATCAATTTGACAGTTCGTTACAGAAAGTTATACAGTACTGGAAGCACTGGGGGTCTTTCTCCCTAATTCACAGTGCTACATTGCATTTGAGGAAGACAAGTGATTTGAGCAAAGTGTCACTCATTTGCGAATTTAGTGGTCCCACGAGACTTTGGCGGTGGCCTTGATTTTTTGGCCAAGGTCAAATCTCTAAGGCCAAGGCCGCAGTCCCAAGGTCAAAGCCAAAGCCAAGGATTAACATCACTGGTAACTAGTAATACATAGCCAAAGCTAAACTAGAGTCCTAGGATATTAATAAGATTTGATTTGACTTTGCGTTACCAATGCCTTTACGCAGACTAAAGTAGTAGTCGTCTTCAATTTCCTGGTCGAGCGTTCTGACGGTGTCAGTGAACCTGGCGTCATTCACTAGGTGGCGCGGCACCATGCGTCGCACATGCTGCGACTGATCCACCGGCATTGGAGCCAGCATGTTGACGTGTATGCCGCTGCTGATATAGTAGTGATACTGCTGCAATTTCAAGCAAGCAATCACCAAAAAGTTATTATTACAAGAACCGGTGATCGACAAAGACAGCATGGCTCCTGGCAAGAAACGCTAACAGATGCCCTTAAAATTAGACAAAAATTAGAAAACTGAAAACATAGCCTACTAAAATCGACATCGGTAGCAATATGCCTGAAAGCTTGCAAACTCACAAAACTGACGGAATCAGACAAACTGCTCCACGCATTGATGACTACACAGAAAAAAATTATTCTGACTTTGCTACGTCTAGCATTGTACAACTTTCAATCAACTGCCTACGCCAACTCAGCCTTCCATCCCTTTGGGATAAGTAAATCACCATTGACCTGTCTGGATAGAATTAAAACAGAGCACGTTTAAGCGTGTCGAGTGGCAGGTAACACTGTGTGATTCCATATGGCATGCAACGCTCCGCAGATCTGAGATTTTATGAAGAGCTGTAAAGACCTTGTTATGTACACCTTCTCGTCCCCAAGAAAAACAAGCACGTGTGATAAGTAAGTAGACTGCCTGTAGGTTGTTACGTAAATAAGTAAGTAAAGGTGACCTCGAGGTCGGCGTTGGTTGGATCGAGTTGTTGTTGTGCAAGTTCAGTTTCAATGTCACGCATGATTGCTAATTGCCGGGTCGGACTCAACGGTCGACTTGGAGGATCATTCTTACCTCTAGCACACATTCAGTACGAACACCATACAAGACTGGCAATCACACAATCCATTCAAAACATTGTCGCTCAATTTAGACTGATAACGTCTTACCTGCTAGAACGGCTGCAATTACTTTGAACTGTCCCGTATTTATAAATGTAGGCCTAACTAGGGCCTATGCATACGGCAGCGCATAGAAACTTAGAAAGTGACATGAGCTTACACGCGCTTCATGTAGACGTATGCTCAATCGTTATTTCAGTAGCGATTAGCATTGATTATTATAGCACTGAATTGTAGTCATCTTCAGCACTTGAACACAATATTCAACACGACCGTCGTTCACTGCAATGATCAAAGCAAATAGTTTCCTAAACTCTCCAGCCTAATTGCTTGATCCAGACCTACGCAAACATGCATGCTCCACTTTTTATGCGCTATCTGGTACATGAAAACGCTTAGATAAATGCGACTTCTTTTAATTCGATCACAACAAAATACCGTAGCCTAAGTCGACATGTTATGATGTTTCGCATACTTCGCTGTTCGTTGTTTCTTGAGCCTGACAGACTTCTGTTTCTCGGCGTCAGTTGAAGGCTCTTTACACAGAAAACACACACACAGAGCATGTGCTGCTGTATGCAGCTAGAATCTATGACATCACACATTATTAGGCTACTACTTCTACTACTACTACTACATACTACTACTACCACCACCCAGCGGTGGATCCAGAATTTTAAAATAGAGGCGAAAGGTTAAGGATGGGACAAAAATTTTGCACAAAAAATGCATTGTTTCCAGTGACGGTTCTAGCCCGCAATATGTGGGGGCACGGCTCCATGGCGAGTGCGGTAGCGCAAGTTTATAGCGGGGGTCTGAGGAGCAGAGCCCCCAGCGGGGTCCAGGAGCAGAGCCCCTGGTCAGGGGTTAGGGGGCAAAGCCCCCCTAAAGCTAAAGCACTTTTGGTTTTCGGACCTTCAAGGGAAGCCCCAAATTTGCCCATTTTTCTAAAATTTGGAAACGCAAAGAACTCAGATATTTGTGTTATCTTTGCAAAAATCATACGTAGCCATGAAACTGGGAGAAGGGGGCTGGAGCAAAACTGCGTGGCCTGTGTCCACCGGCCCTGGCCTAAAACCGTCACTGATTATTTCTGAATAAAGATTTTTAAAAATATGCAGAAATAATGCACTTTTGTGTAAAATTTTCACTTGGTTATAAAATGCATCCAGTCAATAAAAGGGAGGGAGGCGCCCACCGCTGCCACCACCTCGTTTCAGTCCTTCTTATTTCCTTTCTCTGTCGGTTTTCACTCTTTTCCTTAGCCTGCCTGTTTCCTGGTTTCTTGACTTTTTGGCACAGCAGCACTCATTCCAATTCTATCAATTCAGTTCCAGTTTGGCGGCTATAGCAGTCTTAGTTCTTTTACTGAGCGTTGTAGATTAAACTATCACCTTCCTTGTTCAGTGCAAATCATAGATCGTAGACCTAGGTCATACAACTATCATGCTATTACCTTTCCTAGGTCGTTTGAAGCGCCTCGCGATCTCCCTGATCTTGATGTCCTGCACAGTGGGAGTGTAGTTATTGGCAATAGACTCGCTGGGTGCGCGGTGATGACGCTGCTCTTTGTACGGTGAAGCCAGAGTATATGAAGCCGTGTTAATGATGGGCGGACGCTCAGCTTTCTTAGCCAGGTACTATAAGCAACACAGACACGTGTGCTAGTGGTCTGTAGTAAAGTGTAGTGGTATCAGACACGTGACAAGTTAGCCAGCTAAATTGTGAAAAAGTTGAAAACTAAAAAAAATGTTTGAAGCTAATTGCTACAGTGTTGCTTGCGGAAGACAGGCTCGCATTTGGAAGTGCTGTAAAATCTTGAAATGGCAGATGAATATCACGAGCAGCTCTGCATTGGTGCTGAAAAAGAAATGAGAACAGGCAAGGCCTGTAGGGCGGCACTGATATCCGTTTGATAATTGAATTTTGCAATTTGCACAATGCAAGCAAAGAAGTTTTAAAATCATGCTTTAAAATTTTGCTGCATGAACAGCATTTAATTTCTCAAGCAGTCATGTACCACAACACTTGGCCTGCACATAAAAAGCAAGCAACACAAGTCGATGACGCTGCACAGTAAAAACAGCAAATAATGCATTGCATTTTTTTCAAATAAAAACTAAGTAAAAACAAAGTTACCGGTAAGTCCTCACATGTATCCTTCAGCCAGTACCTGGTAGACAGAGGCAGTATCAGTATCAACACCAGGTGTGGGTGGAGGACACCTGCTGCTGGCGATTGGGTTGATTCTGCTACTACCGGTAGTCTCAACATGCAGGTGCCGCCGACCATTATGACGACACTGTGTGACAACGTCGAGTTACAGCACGACAAACGCACAAGAAGCACAGTGGTTAAAGTGAGGGAAAAATTTTCACTCAAATCTATAATCTTCAACTATTTCCTTTATTTGGCGTCTTTCTTTCATGATGCATCTGACTGCGTCAGCTGTCTCTACTATAGATTTTATGCTGTTTGGGGGTCCTCCTTTTTGGTCAGTTCCTTTGTAGTTTTCCAGTTGATGATCACTAATCAAAATGATATTCACGTAGACGATTAGCAAGGCAATTAATGCTGGAACCCCCTCCCATCTCTCCCAAAGTGCAGTCAAGTACCACTTTAACCACTGCAGAAACAGAACACACTGAGAGCACAAAACAGTGCAGCGCGAGGCAGCCACTTGCACATAAGTGAAATACAGAAACACCAACTAACAGCAATCAGAGATCTCAAACATTCACTCAGAATGGTGCTGTCACCTGGCTAACACAAAGAAGTCTCAGTTATCATCTATCTTTTCACAGCTTGAAGATGCTGAGTGATCCAGAATAAAAAAAATTCCAATTGCTAGCAAAATCTAATTACTTTTTTGGCAACCATACATATGTGACGAATGCAGAAATTTTCATCAAAAACGAAAATCCGTTCACAACTTTTTGAATCATCTCTAGCCCAAATTCCATTATGCTGACTTTCACCGAAACTTCCCCGTGGAGAAAGTCGTGGACACAAATCATGAAAGTCATAAACATAAACGGTGACAAATTATGAAATCATGAAGTGTCGGTGAAAGTCACCGACACGAATCACAAAAGTCGCGGACACAAACCATCTCAACATGTCGAGATGTTTGCAACAAAGTCCGTGACAAGTCCGCGACAAACCCGTTTGTGTCGCTCTAACAAAATTTAGTCCATTACAATGCACGGGAAAAGTTGGAGACAAAGTCTGCGACAAAGTCCGCGACAAAGTCCGCGACAAGTTCCAGACAAAGTTGCGGACATGTCGCGGACACAAATCATGAAAGTCGACAACACGAACTTTTCATGATTTGTGTCTGCAACAAGTCCGCGACTTTGTCAGAAACTTGTCGCGGACTTTGTTGCAAAGTCGGCGTGATGGAATTTGGGCTTTAGGGGTACCAATGGACGGAGGGACCCAAAAAAACACAAACTGTTTCATCCGCAGAGGTAAAAACAAATTAAAATGCAATCAGCTGTTTCTAATTTCGTCTTCCAAACTTGACTACTTATCTATTCATTATTCTAGCGCTCAACACCACCATTCTGTCACCAATTAGTGTATGTTAGATTTCAGAATTTAGTTCCATTTCATTCCTTTTCCAATCTCCTCTCCCTTAATTAACCTCCTCTTCCACTCTCTCCTATTTTTTCCTCTTTATTCCACTTTACAACTTGTCCAACTGAAGCTCATTTTACAGCACTTTGAAGTGAAAGAGTAACCTAAAAAAGTAAAAAGTGCAAGAAAGTACAGGTTAATTAGAATACCAAAAGTGCACATGAAGATGCAAAATTCCAAACTTACAATATGCAAGGTACATACAGAGTGAAAAACAATGGGCATAAAATAAATTAAACAAATAATAAGATAACAGAAACTGTGAAGCAACAAAGCTAAATGAAAAGTAAATGCATACAATAAAAGCTCACAGAAATAAGCACAACTAACACACCGATAATACTCACCACTGCTTCCTGCATCATTTTGACAATGATATCCTACACGTAAAAACCAACACACACAGAGAGAGACATTACTGTAACAACAACAGCAATAACAACAACAACTCTACTACTCATAAGATACCATCTATGGATATAAAACAAAATGGCCCTGCACGGTCAAATCTCATTAGAACAAGACACAGGTGCTACATGTATCGGTAGTTACAAAAATCTATTTCTTGTCAATAGCTTAACGACGACTAACTACAGAACTGATTTTTGATTTACTGGCATCAATCATCTCAATATTCTTGACAGACTTAATGCATGCTCGTTATGCCCCCACACACACTTAGATGACGTGTGAGAACAGACTGACAAACATTTTACAATAAAAGTTTCCACCAAAAATTTCCTTTCACTAAAAACTTTAAAAACTGGTATAAAATTTTATTTGCTTTTACAGTAATGTGCCAGCGTCTTTGAAGCCACAACTTTCAGCGCTTTACAAAACTAGCATTATGACTCAATACTCTGCCGCTCCAGACTCAAAATTCAACAAATCTTCACCATGCAAACTGCATTGTACATCAAGATAAAAGATAGAAAACTGTCGGGAAACTGTACAATTTTGTCTGCAAACTCAATAACTCATACTAGCGTCTGTGGAGTACTTGCAGCTAATCGGCCCAACCCCTGCGCCATTCACGTAGTGATTAAAGTTTAATACACTGCTTTTTACCATCATAAAAAGCAAACAGTGCGAAAGATATAACCTGAAGTGTGCCGTATGAAACTAAAAGTAAAAACCAAAATTTACATCGTAAACGTTACGAATACGACGTTATTTCAGAATACAAACTTTCTGCAACAAGTTGTTTATGTCGACGTTGCCTGGCAACGGGCCTTCCAAGCACCTGTTGCATAACGTAACGTGTTGTAATGCGATAATCGATTGAATGAACGACGAAGCAGTCGCTGCTCCAATGATTCCATCGTCTTTGCGTTAGACCGATAAGCAAAACGTTATGATAGTAAACCCACACATTTAAATTCTGGCTAAATACGCTACTGGACTACTCAACGGATACCATACAACTTAGGTCTATTACTGTCCGCGGAAGCGACGGCAGTTTTCATCAACGTCAAATAACTGTCAACACGATAACTCGTAAGCTGCTGCACTTAGCTTGACGAAATTTTGCACGAGCATGTACAATGATAGTCTCTAAAATCCTACTGAATATCAAGGTTATAGGTCGGAGGTCAAGGTCACGAGGGTTTTTTGTGTTTCTTGCGTGCTTGAGACTGCTTGCACCAGTTGGCATGGATTCACGAAATGTCATTCTCCAGATAACGCCACTTTATTACTGCCCGCGGAAGAGACTGGGGCTCCCCGTGGACAGTAGGGCCTACTTAGACTAGCCTTGCAATGAGTAAGTGATGACAATCTTGCTGTGTATGTTTATCTGACTAAATGGAATGAATATACTAAGCATGCCCTACAGCAAGACGATCTGTTGTAGCTCTAGGCCTAGGCCTATCTGTTCGCTGCTGACCGAGGCTTATAGGCTAGCTATATTCTAATTGCCGTGGCAAAGTGCTTTATAGAATATGCACAAGCCAAGATAGGCCTACTCACATATTGCGGTTCTTGCTGCCTATGGCCATAAGGTGATACAACAATATTACAATACATGAGCATTTCTTGTTACCACCAGCTACAACATTTGACTAATCGTAAACAGTTCAAGTTAAGGATTAAGACTCGATATAAATGCATGTATACCGTACTCACTGGGAACCGCCGCAAAGAATTTAGTTAAAGCGTCGACATCAGAGAATGTTAACGCAACACCACGTAAGTCTAGATGCACTTCCAAACTCAAACGTTCCGACGCTCAGAGCTGATTGCTGAAGGTGATCAAATTAACTAACGTTAACTAAACTGCATAGAGCAGCATTTCCATCATACCAATGAAAAAATACATGCAAAGATGTGAGCAAGCAGAAAATAATACAAGTATCTTGCTACCTATTTTCAACTTTTGCTTTGTCAGCAAAGCTTTCTTATTACTGTAACTTCAGGTCACACTGCTTAAAACTTCTAGAAAACTGTTCACAAGTGGATAACATTCTTGCTACCCAAACCCAGCAAAGAAATAGAAACATGCATTTAGCTATTTATTAGATATACGGTATAACATGCTGGGCCAACTATTAGACTGCTAAAGGGTTGCACAGCAACTGTTTTACAGACCCATGCACGGCAATGTAAATGGTTTGTCATTAAATGCCAAATCAAATAATCAATGGCATAACTATCTGTGATGTGGAAAAAAAACGACGACAGCAACTTCAACATTTTGGCATTTTCCAAAAAAATAACTACTACAGTGAAACAACAGTTAAATGTAATCACAACTCGTGAACTTGTAGCAAAGCAAAGCTGTAAAGAAGCAGACAAATCAGCCACCGTAATGCCCCACGAAGCTACCGATTATAATACACTATACAGAGCAGAACAAGAAGTGGAACAGCTCGTTTGCATTTGATGAAATATTTTAAAATGCTAAGTTTCGTTATACATTGCACCGATCAACAAAAAATGACACGAGTTGCATGTGAAATTTCCATTGTAGATGTGTGGAATTGTGGGTGACCTAATGATCGTCTTGGCTGTAGATCACTTCATCAACAATGCCAATGTTCTCAACCATTTGTAATGTATGCTCCACTTCTTATGCTCCACCCCGTATATTTGATTATACAATGGCGTATACAGAAAGTTTTTTGGAGGAGCAATGTGAGCTCGACCAAAGAGTCTGGGTAAAAATCAAAAAATGATTCAAAGAGCAATTTAGGCAAACTATACTCACAGTCGCACATCTACTTCTTACCGACTCTCTATTCACTTCATTTTATTTTCAAAACAATTTGTAAAAGCCAAAGCAGCCTCTGTAAGTCCTGGGGGGACAGAGGCAAGTCCTGTTGTTCTATCTGCTACCTTCTAGATACGCTCTGATTTCTGGATATACCACAAAATGACATTGCAAACATATAAACACAATAGTGATCAGTAGCATATTTAAAATGTGAAAATCGAGGGCTTGCGCCTAACTCCACACGTGCATTTTCAAAAATGTTCAAACATAATTTCCAGGATCGTTCTGCAATATTAGTTAAAGCAGCGACATGAGTAAAGCTGTAACTATGGTTTTTTTCAGGTTTTTCTATAAGTTCTTAAACGAGCTTTTTCGGACAAATGTTCAAAATTTCCCAGTACACTATGCCAGAAAGATCAGGTTTGAGATCCCCTAAATATGCCCCTGCACTCTACTAAGCCAACCAGTGTGTTGGTACAATGCTGCAAACTGAACTGCAATAGCCGAGCACACATAAAGTAACACAAACTGCAGCTGAAACACACGTATAATGTAGCACTACTACGGCACTATGATTGCATATATGTCAGATAGAAGACGTTGCGATTCATTTAACTGCCATTTCCATTATCAACGGGCACCCACATACATTTTCCTCCCTAAAAAGAAGCAGAGCAACCACCAAGAGATGCTGTTGGTACTTGTTCAAAGTAATCATTGACATGACGTTCTCACACAGTCAAACTATGTTGCATGGGTGAATATTACATTCCTGTATAACAGAACACTTAACAGTTAACCTCTTTACCTTTGCCAATTCGATGCACAGAGACGTTAAGCCTTTGCATTAAAACAAAAATGGTGGGACTTAGGTTTAAAGCCTAAGGATATAGCCCTGACATCCAAAGCTTCAACCTGAGTTAGAAACCCAAGCCATTTTGCATGATATGTGACTTTGTAAATCTTCAACACTCATCATGATACAATAAATCATGAGTGAGTGAGTAGTTTCTTAACGGCACATCAGCACAAAATAGGCCATTCAGTGCCATACATGGTTAAAATTAGTTAAAAGAAGTTAATATATGCACAATAAATCACTTTATTCTGCTTCAAATGCCTGAAATGACATCCAGTGAATGACAGACATCAGAAAGTACTGCGGCCAAGTAAGTGATATTAGGTCTTGATCTTGTGGCTTTGTTACATTACTGGGCGTTTGCCTCCCTTGCCAATGTCTGCAAGCATCCATACCATTGGTCAAACCAACAGTGGAAGACATGCTAAAGGCAGGTGATAACAAGGGCAATTAAGACTGCAAGACTTGTGCCCATGAGCAAGTTCTGCCTGCATAACACTTTGCATACACTGCATATCACTGAGATACAATCAGACGGATACAAACACAAAACAAAACTCCTCAGGCTCAAGGCCTTCCTAATCTATGTAATCAATGTTGCAGGAATAAATTCCACTGCAAATTAAAGCTGCTTCAATTATGATGGGCATCTAAGTCCCCCTGGTCCTATCTAGCATATGAATTGCTGGGGACGATATGTAAGTCCAACCTCAAGCAATTTTGTTACTGACTAGGAGTTCAACAAACGACAAACTCAGCAGCCAATTCACTTCTTGACTGAAGCTCAAACATAGTGACCCAGCTCAGTGACTCCTAATAAAAAAAACGCCAGCAACAGTTTACAGCAACTGAGCCATTTGTCATCAAACAATTGATGAGCGTTAACTAGAAGCATCTAAACAATAATCAACAACAACTCTTGCTCTACCTCAAGTCAAGTATGACTCAAACTCACTATAAGCAATCAGTCCAGTGGCTGCTCCAAGCTCAGGTGTCTAACAAGTAGCCAGTGCCAGAGATTCTCATAAGTACTGTGTCCAAGCATACAGCCAGAGTACCTGGCATTCCAAACCATCTGGGCCAAAACCAAATATTAATTTTTCACCAAGGAATGACCTTATGATATACAGTATACAAAGTGGTACATCAAAAATTGGAACATACATTTTTTACATTAATATTAGGTCGATCATGGTTTCAGAAATAGATAGCCTCATCACTGCAGCGAAGTGTGGTCATATTGAACACTTCTGATTATCTAAATAAGTTCTATTTATATTACAATGTGAAAAGCTCTTAGCTTTTCACACATGTGCAATGTAAACTGCACAGAAATAAAAACGAAACGTTCTACTTTTATTTTGTGCCATCTTCTGTATCCACGACAAATTGGAGGCCAACTGTTTGCGAGGCAACCTGATGAAATTGGGACCAAATTGCACATTTTTTATTTCCACCTCAAATGGAGAAGCCATTGTTCTGAAAAAAAATGATCGATCAGAAATGATATGCACATCACACACAGAGTGCTGATAATACAGAATAACTGTACACTGTGTGTCAAGAAAAAAGCCAACTACCAACGAAGACAGAAACAAAACTAACTTCAGTCCCCAAGATCCAGCAAATTATAAAAGATTGTCCAACAAGAGCTTCACAAAGAAACTTTCAAATCATCAGAAATAAAAATAAATTTCAAGTTTCTTGGCGAACGCTAGGTGCTTATCATTTCCGTAACTTGTTGCTACTTGAATTATCTTTAGTTACATGCTATAACCACACCGCATCCTATATGCCTGCAGTGTCCTATTTCTTGTCGGCAATACACTGATAGTACTGGGCAGCAGTTTACAGATGGACCCACGTTCCAATTAGCTTGCTTGTCACAAGCAACTTAAAACTGTTCTACATTCATCAAATAAAGCACATCAACTCACACAATAGCTTTACCAACTCCCAACTTGAATATAGCCAGCACTGACTAGTTATCATTGTCCAAAAGTATCTACAACAAATTTTGTTCTACATGAGATAGATTGCTGAAATTTTTTTTATAACAATCTACACTAAGTCAGATATACACATTACACAAACTGTAGTTGATATTCATATAAGCACACAAACAAAAGTAAATGACCTGAGCATAATGTCAGCTTGCAAATCAAACTGTTTGAAAAACACTATGCCAAAACAGCATTTACTTATTTCTCTTTCAACAAAATTTGGATGTTTAAACACGCTAAATTTTCTTACTCGCATAAAATGTTTAAACTAATTGTTCCAAAACAACTCCCTCAGCCAGTATGCACACATACACATTTACAGCAAATAATAAGTTAGACTGCTGCAAGTCAACAACAGATTGTCTATCACATTTTCATAAACTCGTGTGGGATGTAGTCGCTGTTCTGTCGCAGCATTGCGATGTCATGGCCTCCGTTCTGTCGACTCTTCACAAGACTGTCAGTAACATGAGTCTCATCCTCATCATCATTAGCTGCGGGAAATTTGCCGGCAATTGCAGATACTTCGTTCGGCTGATGATTATGCCTTATAGGCTGAAGTGGGATAAATTCGAGCGGCCCAGTAGTTGACGACGATGGCAAGGGATGATGATTATTGTCAGCGGTCGTGGGTCGACGCAACAGAACAATGTCGTCATTGACGTAAGTCGTCGCCACCACAGGCTGGACATTTTTGCTGGTGGGAGATCGTTGATGCGCTCGTTCTGTCTGGTTATCGGGCACCATGACCGACAGCTCGGCAAACTCTGAGCCAGATTCCGGGGTCAGGAGGAGCGGACTGTTGCTGGCGATGCCAAACTGTCCGCTGTCACGTGACGAGCTGCTCAGTCGCGAGCCCTGCCGAGTGTACGAGATACGCGAGTACTCGACAATTGGCATCGGTGAGGATGCACCGGTGGTGCTGGCGTATGGCTGGTGATGAGTGGTAGGTGGCGGGACAATCGTCACTGGGGACCAGAGCTTGTCACGACATCGCCTACAGTACTTCTTGCACAGCAGCCACAACACCACGACCATGAAGATGACAACGATGAACAGACCGATTGCTACACCTGCATATCAATCAATTAATAAATCCAGGATTTTCAAAGTGACCTAAGTAATACAGACTACTGCTAGGTACATGAATGCAGTTGGCAACTACTAAAAAGTTTAAAAAATTAACAGTTAACTTTTTCAGAAATTGACGAACAATGGCTCATTAATGAACACGTTTATTCGTCAAAAAGGCATACGAACAGACAGACAGACAAGACAGATATATACAGATTTAAACAGCATACCGGTAGCCTATCTATTAAAACTGTCCATCATAAAAACAAAATCTTGCAACAGCCTACGAATTCACATAACACTCCAAATGATAATGTACAAGTTGATTAAAAAGTAAACTGTAATCACTGTCGCATAAAGCACACCTTCATTTAGAATCTTTATCATTTAATCAACTTACAGCTATCAAATGCACTATGTAAGACATAATCACTGTTAATCAGTGAGTAATTATCACCCACGCTGAGATTCTCTGGAGAGAGAGACAATCATTTTTTCTTGACAATGTATCCAGCTGAGCTGAAAAGTTGTTCACATGCAACAGATGCAGCAGGGATGTGTATTTTATCTGCTCTACAATGCTTTCTTTAACGGTGTGACTTTACCAGAACTGAAAATTTAATGACCAAATTATTTTTAACAATTACAATTTCAAAATGATAATCACACAATAATTAATCATTAATTCCATGGCTTTACCTGCAATGATGGCTGGTGTAAGTACTAGCGCTGACGTCATGACGACGGTGACATTGGAATGCATCAGAGACTGGCCAGCACGTGACAAGCTGTACACCCAGATACCATACTCCCCACCTGTTTCAAGCCCCGTCAGATTATACCCAGTCAGATAGCCGGGCAACTCCACCCTGCTTGGCTCGTCAACACACTCTGTGTCCTCCCATCGGCAGTAGTACAGCATCAACGACCAAATGTAACCATGCTGCTGGTTTGTATCACATGGAGGGTGATCCCAGGTCACCAGGAGCTGTCCGGGCTGACCAAACGATGGCACTGATGCCTGAACATTCTGGACTGGTGCCGCTAATCCATTTACACTGTATAAGCACGTAGCCCAGTAAATACCGCTATGCGACATGATTCTAACATCGTCAGAATCAAGCGCAGCTCCGTAGTCATAGTGGTTTTTATCGTTAGCATCAATGATCAACTTGTATCCTGACTCAGCTGCAGCAACCTCGTGCCACTGAATACTGCCGATACAGCGACCGAGGGGAAAATGGGACCTGCACCAAAACAAGGTCAGATTGTTGGCACGTTCTGACAATTTCAGCTGCCAGCTCCAGAAGACTGTGGAATCATTTCCCAGCTCGACGACGAGTTTGACAAAGGGACTCGACACTGTCTGAGATGACTCGATAGCGGGTAGATATATCACCACACTGGGCAAAGTTTCTCCGACTTCATTCCTCGCAATAACAGTTAACTCAACATCGACGTTTCTGTCAACCAGAACCTCTGTGCTCGGTTTATCTGCTGATATGAAGGTCTGTAACTCATTCCAATCTGATGCTGAAGATTTCCATTCAAGAACAGAGTAACTCAACCTTTTTCCATAATGATCTTGTGCCGATAACGTTTTCCAGTACATAACGACCGTTCTGGTATGCTTTCCCATGTGACTAACTGTAAAGGCATTTGCTAATGACGGTGGGGACATCTTTGGCTTGGCTGGTGCAGTGGTAAAGTTAAGAACAGTGGGCTCGCTCCAAAAGTATGACTCGACAGTTTTTACTTTTACAGTGACAGCATACCTTGTGTGTGGTGTTGAATGGATCAATAAAGATTGATCCACAACTGTCTGATTTATTACAGGTGTATCACTCCACTGTGACATGACAACCAGTGCATACACTATATCCGTAATGCTGACATGGTTCCAATCTAACAGTGGTGCTTGCCACTGTATGAGCATTCGACGATCATCTGTACTAACAACTGTTACATTCTGTAGCTTGTCCAAGATGACATTATGAACAGGACGAAAACAAAACTGTGCCGACTGAACCTCAAAATGCAGGTAATTCAGATCAATACTCGCAAACACTCGAACACAACAACTTTCAGATTTCATAAATTGGTTAACAATGTGCGAAATATTCCATACACAAAAATCAGTGACTTCGCCCTGACAGAATGCATCTTGCCATACATCGTTCACATCATCTTGGAGCTTCCACTGCAGTGTCTGATTCAGCAGTGACATGGTATGCATATGCTCCTTCTGCTCAGTAATGGATGGCTTCCATATGCAATCAACATACTTCCAGTTCAAAAGCAAGCAGCCGGTGACATTTGGCCGCAGAGGTCGACGTACAACGGTGACATGCTGCACTGCAGATAAAACAAACATTCTGTCTGGCAGCGCACATTTTACATGTCCACCGCCTATGTTATCATCTTTCAGACTCCATGTCAATGACAGCATGGCCGTTCTATTGCCAACCACAGTAATGTTGGTAAAGTTATGGTTACTGTGACGGAAATAAAGGTCACGATTCGTGTATTCGCCAGTGTAGTGGGGTAAAATGGTACAGTTGAGTGTTAACAAGTGACCATCTTCCACTTCTGGATTAAGTGGAAGCAGGATTAGATCATCATCAGCTGAATCCAGTTTCGAATTCTGGTCATCATAAGATGTAACGTTGGTGAGAAGGCATAAATGTACTACAGCCCCAATCACCACTATCAGTGACAGACTACCACATGATGACTGCCACATTATGGCATCGTCATGTCATTGTTAACATTAAAAATGATGTGCTGTATTCTGCTAGTTGTTCGTGAAAAACCTTCGTCCAAGCCATGCAAGAAACAAGAAGAAGATGATGACAGGAACTGATGCTGGCACAAGCAAGCAGTAGTAGTAGTACAGCATGGTTTAACACTCAGTCAGTTCTTAAGACTGTTGTTACAGCAGGCACATAGACCACATCAATGAGGGTCTACAACACAAAAGACATTTGGTAGTATAAGCTTCTAACTGAAATATACAACTAAAAGCATGAATAAGTCAAACATTTACACATAAAAACAGAACTGAGTATGTAATCAGACTAGTGATGACTCAATATCAGGATTTCAATTGATACAATATCGACATGATATTTTACAAAATATCGTAATACTGATATGGACATTTTTAAAAATAATAAGAATGTAACTCTTATACAAGCACAAAAACAAGATGTGAACACTGAGCATAAGTATTTATATAGGCCTACCAAGTGTCTAGAGAGCCAACAGTCGGCCCTCTAGCACACAGCCTAGAGGGCCGACAGCAGCAGCCACCAGCATTAGGCATAGATTATAAAGGTGGCGCTAGTGTTTTTGGGTTAGTGTTTACCTTATGATAGATTATTGTTTAAGACTAGGGTTGGGGTTAGGATTAGTGGTTATTGCAGCTTATTCAGTTTTGTTTGCTATTAAATTTTCAGCGTGCAAATTTAAGGATATTTCATACAATTATGTACGAGGGCCGACAGTCAGCCCTCTAGTACACAGCCTAGAGGGCCGACTGTCGGCTCTCTAGATACAGCGATTTACATAATAACAATGTGTCTCTGGGTAAACTTATAATATGACTGTATGTAAACTACGACACCATAAACTTGAGCAATTTGTAATCTTTCTTTCCATTCATGCAGTATAGTAAAGAATCTGTAGCAAATATCGCAAAAATATTGAAACTATTGCAATATCTTTGAATATCGCGATATATCAAAAAAGTCAATATTTTTTTACAATACGATACGATATATCGATAGCAAAAACGATATATCAATATTTTCTATATGTCGAGTCATCACTAATTCAGACAGCAACAAATAGCCACAATACCAATACCATACTAGTTCACTTTCCAAAATTTACTGGCTGGCTCCAACAGTTCTCTCAACTAAAGTGTCCACTGTCCAATCAACTCCAAGTCACATCTAACACTCCTCTAACCGTGTGCATTATGAATAATTATAGACCCATGTGGTCCATGACTGATTAACTAACTGACAGCTGATTTGATTGATTTAGCTAAGCACAGAAGCGGAAAGCCCTCGCTGACCCGAATCTTACAAATACTGCAAAATAGCTATAACTTTAATACTTTCGTTAAATATACATATATATATATATATAATCTCTGTTCCATACAAATCTTTCAAGTGATCAGAAAATAAGAATACTATATAAGACATCCTACATTATGAATTATTTGTCATAAACAGCAATGTAAACAACACCAGAACAAAACTGTTTACAAGCGCAGTTACACGAGAAGTAACATAACGTAAGGAATGCGGATTGCGGAATTTCGAAAAGGTATATTTTGCGGAATTAAAATTGCAGAAAATGTTCTTGTTGAGTTATGTCAACTAAATAGGTGTACAAGCGCAGAGCGCTCGACCACCATGCCCAGCAGCCTCGTTAATTGTGCCTTGCAGGAGGAGATAGTAGACTATTTTTTTTATCATTGCTTTGGTAGGCCTACGATAACTTGTATGCTAGTTAGTGACCCGCGATGTATTTTTTACATAGTCATTTTATCTTTAATGTCTTCCTAATGCAAGTATTTTTTTTATCAAGTTCATAGTCATCTCCTAATATTTTTAAGTCTGCAAAAACCCCTAATAGGCATATCATGCGCAAAGTCTTTGCAGATAGTGAGAATAGCTTCTATCGGACTTTGTCCTGAAACAGTTTTTCTAATTTTTTATTGTAAAGAATTAAAATTCGACTAAAAACTAGAGCTGTCGAGGCAATATTTACCTGAGCTGAGCAAGCGAATTATAGTCTTTGTGCAATCCGACGACTTAATTGGCCCTCGTGGCGGCGGCAATCTTTTTCTCAGTAGGCCTAATTGAGTTGATTTCTGTAGCCGTCTGTCATCGTGCCTTCACGACAGTCGGTCCGTCATATGAAACAACACATTAGGCTAGGCCTACCTAATTACCTGAGCAAGCGAGTCGGTCTTTGTGCCGCGTCAGGAATAGTACTTTGTGGATTAGGACTAGGCTACTTGAGTTGACTTTGCATTCTTGTGTGATGTGCTGGCTTACGCTAGTGAGTTAACGGACTTCGAGGGTTTCAAGAGTTAAGTTGATTCGAAACTCAAATTATAAGCCTAAGCCTACGCGAAGTTGATTATTTGATTTTATTTGAATTTTGCGGAATGCAAAATGCGGAAAAACTCTGAGGTGTAATTTTCGCAACGTTTCGCAGGTGAAATTCCGCAATATACATTTTTTTAAATTTCCGCATTTCGCATTCCGCAAAGTACACCATGCCCCTAACGTACTATGATCTATTTTCTCGTTGTATAAATTAGTTACTTATTTACTATTAAACAGTGCAGCGACATCTGCCGAATCAGTGACGAAGTTTGTAAACAAATAAATGTTGATATAATGATATCTAAGATTATCATTCTGTATGTTGTGTGTCATGTAATGTAAGCGATCGAGGAGCATGAATTCCATGACAAGATCGAGTTCTAACGTAAAGCCGAGGCTCAGTGCTCGGGGCATGTATCATCATTCATTCTGCTAAAATTATGAATGTTGCTGGTGTAGAAAGATATGATCGACTGAAAATACCTAAAAGAATCTCAGTTGAAGTTCTCTGGGATAGATTCCTGTATTGGTACAGCCAATGCAGTTGCATTCGACTGCTTGTATGTAACTTAAAAGGAATAATGCAGTGGCTGGACAAACACATGAACTCAATGAGTTGAGCAATAAACGCTTCTGCTTATTGAGCTGATAATCTGAAACTGAAACTGAAATTATTTTTGTTAAGATCTTCGATCTTGGTTGTCGTCTCGTGATCTTGCTGTTGCTCTTCAGGTTTTGTACTTGTTCAAACTATTGAATGGTTGTAGTTTACTAATTACCGTACTTGGTAACTGTCTTTTGTCGTGTGTGTAGGGCACACAGTAAGTCGTGCAGGCAGCCACGACTCCGGCACTGGTTCACAGTCACCAGATGTGAAAGATAACCAACACACAAGAAGTCGAGATGTCTACCACTCAACTCCACAAGGTCATGTTTCTGGCGGAACTTCTCACCATGCCCAGTACTCATCGTACGAGACTAGGTACTGCTGACGTGCTGTTATATTGACAATCGATAAACCTTATCAAATTGTTGTTGTTGGAGTCATGATATGACTATTAGGCATTGCTTATACAGGCCCTTCCAGGGAGCCAAATGTCCAAAAGGGATGCAGATTTCTGCGTGGTTTTTATAGTCTTGGAACACATTGAGGATGTCCGTGGAATCATCAAAATAACTTCATAATTCATGACATCATGAAATGGTGACTGATTTTCGTAGTCTGACATCACTGCTGTAGAATGTCTGTACTTGCAGTATGCTGTAGTGCTGTCCCTGTGGTGTTTTCATGTTGTGTCATTGTCTTGCGTCTGTAGGCAACCGTACAGCTCTGCTCGGGTGTTCAGCAGTCGGACATCTGTTACTCCTCCATCGACAGACTGTTCAGTTCATCCACTTTCAGAGGATGAAACTGTTCGGTTTATAGCTGAAGGTTAGCACAGGACTATGATTAGAGCAATTTGCTCAGGCTGCAATGAGGTTCAATTAATGTATTTTCTGTGATTATTTACTTTGCAGAAGAATGGTTAGGTTGTGTTGTGTGTTTGGGTCTGTACATATCATAGATGTAAAAAACGTTCCAGAAAAAATAAAAAAAACGTTAAAAATGTAAAAAACCTGGCAAAAATTAAAAAAAACGTTTAAAAACGTTGATAACAAATGTTAGCCTTAATTTGTTCGACTTCTTGCCTGAAACCTAATGCTGTAATTGCAGTACAGCTAGAACTAAAGAAAGAGATAAAATTTTATTCAATTTTAATTTAACTGTGTAGTCATAATACCATGTATCACTAGACTAAGTAAGTAAACTACCACGACTATAGCATATTAATTAGTTTATGTGGCTTTGAAAGTCCTTCTCGACGTTCTCAGTAGAATTTGCAAATTTTGATAAACGTTTTTCAAAAAAATAAAAAAAAACGTTTAGAAAATAAAAAACATTAAAAAATGTAAAAAAAACGTGGCGAGAATAAAAAACGTAAAAAACGTTTTTTACATCTATGGTACATATCCAAGATCATCAGAGGATACGTGACATGTTGCAAGAAACAAGCACTTGATTGAATTTTGGTGGCGATTCATTTGTGGATCTCTATTAGGAGATACGGCATAAGCTGTGTTCATCTAATTACTATTCTCACTAGAGATTTGAGATCTCTGACTGTGAGATCTCTGACTGCGTCTGATTTGTTATGAAATGATATAAACTGATAAATGTAAACAGATGTACACTAGAGAGACAAACTACTGGACTGAGTTTGAAACTTGTTACTTCCTGATTTGGATGCAAGTTGAATTAATGGATTCAGGCATTGAGTTACTGGGCTATATTGATGAAAACACGTGATTACGAGTTATGAATGATTATGAGTTTCATGTATTGTGACATCTGTGTGGCTGCCTTGTTATTTGTAACACTAGAAACATGTTGGCGCTGTGCATACCAGTTCATCCATTTTGGTTTTTCTGCATCTTTTTGTTTTCAAATTAGGACCCTGCGTGGGTTAGATGGATTGGGAAGAATATGACAGTGATGAGTGTTTGAATGGCTGTTGACTGTACAGCTTGGCATGAGGTGGAGCGAGAGATGTCGAGAGCTAACCGAGAAGGTAAAACTTTCACTGTACACTGTCTGATAATGTTTATTATGCTGTGTGAGGGCACTGTCTGTCAGGTCAGGTGTAGAGTTGTGACTCAGTCCTTCAAATCCAAAGACTCTTAAGTTTCAATACCAAGGCTAAGTAGTGGCATGGCATGGCAGTAACATGTTGTGTCTGATGAAAGAATTCACTCTACGTTAGGCCTGGTTAGTATTTTGATAGGTGACTGCCATGTTGACACAGCCTTCCATCCTCTGTGGGATGGTAAAATGAGTTACGAGTATTCAGCTTTCGGGCTAAGTAGTAGTAAATGGTCATGGTGAATGTAGTGCATGTGTACTGCAGCTGTCATTATTGGCTGCCACCTTTGGTGGATCTGCGGCTCAAGTCACACGGCTTGGTCCAAAGGTTTGTGGCCACCTAGCGCTTGTACTGCATTCATCAAATGAACTGGCTGAATTCCTACAGTTGAACTGCTATGATGGTAGCACTGCAAATAATAATATTCATTATTATATTACTATTACTGAGGCTGATACTTTGACAATAAAAGCCTCAAGACCCAAGTTCTCAGATACAGTGCATCATTAATCATTCTGCCTGTTTTGTTATAGAATTGCTGCACATTTGCTAACCACTGGGGAATAGAGGGCTGAGTTGCTTAAAGAGTTGCCCAGCACTGCTGTGTACAGTTGTTATTGATCTGTCTAAATACTTGCAAGTTTGTCTGACTTGCCACTGCTGATACGTGACAACACTTTCATGGATTAAATATTGAGCGTGTCAACACTGGTAAACTAGTAAATTTTTTTGTTGCTGTTAGATATATACTGTAGTGCTGCTTACATTTATTTCCATATTGTCAGATAAATGTAGTTGAAGCAGTTCAGTATTACAGCTAGTATGATATGTTCAAGCTGTCTTTGTTTCAGGAATTGGTGGCCCTGACTGGTATCGGGAAAAAGAGAAGTCATTGCGTAGTAATTTATCAGGTGAGTGTGTATGTCATTTTGTTTACAACAAATTCAAAAATTCTTTGGGATCTGGTTTAAGTTACAAGTGTTTGTGAAACCTATTTTAGACTGGTAATGATATGCCTCTGTATGATGATGATGATGATGATGATGAAGGACGAATAAACTTTAGCATGGCGTTAAGTCCTAAGACTACAAGGACACGTAACAATAAGCTTAAACAGTGAAGTCACGTAATAGTAGTCTGTATGTCATGGTATTATGGTTATCATTGTTGTGTTAAGATGTTTAGTCGAGTTATTATTAGAGCTGCCAAATTAACACATTAATTAACGTGTTAATGCATTAATAAATTAACGTGCTTTAAAAATTAATGCACGTTAAAAAATTAAGGCACATGCGTAAATTTATTTAATGTACTAAATTCTGTAAAGCAAAAGTTCCAGTATTCCGTTAAACTACGGTTATTTGACAATCGAATGAGTTCAAGTAACTAAACTGTAGTTGCCGTTCCATCACTGCTGTAAATAAATATTATTTAGATGACAGGCTAATAGATTTCTCTGCTAGCGATGACGTCAGTTATTGTTGAAAAATGTGTTTCTATTTGCTTTCTAACTTTTTTTATTCCTCCCAAACGTTGTGGGGCCTAGGGTAACTTCCCCTCTGCTCTCCTTCTCGATGGGCCTAGATGCATTAATAATGTGTTAATTAATGCATTTAAAAAATTAACGCTTGACAGCTCTAGTTATTATTAGTATTAAATTTAGAGCACTGTTTCAATTAGACAAAGGTTGATGGAGGAGTGGAACTTGGGAGTAGTAGAGTGGTTTAATGATGAATGTGTGTGTGTGTGTGTGACACAGTTATATCTTTTTGTCAGCATTTTTTTGTTTTTTTTTAACTATAGTGACAAATATGCAGTTGGAAAACCTGAATTATTAATCTTTTTGTCATATTATTGACTAATCACAAGCCAGACACTGTGTGTTGCAGAATTTGTGCCGTTTGACCTCGACGGATGGCACGCAAAGAGACAGAATCGGTTTTAGACTGCAGCCAGTTATTATGAGACTAATACTACAAGAACTACTGCTGCCACAGTGACTGTGGCACTATCCCCTTTCCTCTCTCTCTCTTTCTCTCTCTCTCTCTCTCTCCTGCTGCTGTTGCTGCAGCTGTTATGCTGGTGGTTGGCTGGCGTGATTTTACCGCTAAGACTCCGCACATGGAAATATCTGCTCTTCACCAGTGCAGCTGCTCTTATTATCATCATCATTGTCTTTGTCATTGTCATCGTCATTATCTTTATTATCATTACTTCATAAGGGGTGTAGTTAGAGGTGTGGGCAGTGTACCTGCAGCAGAAATATTCTACTCCCTTCTTTGTGATGGCATGATGGCAGAAGGGAGCAGGAATGGCAATTGTCTCCACTCAAATTTTGACTTATCGGAAAATTTTCTTGTCAAAACATTTTCTGCCCAAAATGTGTATTATTTTGGATTGGAAATCTCTTATTTTTGGGGAAAATTTATGGACATAATTGCAATTTTGAGCTTTTGTATCTTTTGCATTTGAAATTTACAGCTGTCCATTGGAAAAAAAATTGTAACTCATTACCCCCATCATCTCCACAAACGTTATAACAAGTTACGATGCCACTGCTTCCCAAATGCGAGTTCACATGGCTCATTTTCAAAAAACCTCTAATGCATCGATTATGATTATTTTCTTTCAAATTCGGTTATAGAAAGTACTATGTTGAAAATGTGATAGATGCCCCCACCTCTAAACACACTCCTGATCTTTAACATTATCAGTCATTATCATCAATGTCAACATTATGAGCACGTTAATTGTGACATATTCAGGTTAATGCACTGATAGCTTTTATGGAGTCGGGGGCTAATCTTTGTGTTAGTGCTGGGGTCAAGACAGACACACGTAGACACAGATGAACTAGGACAGACAGGCAGACTTGCCTTTTATTCAAGAAATGTGCAGTTTATTTCTATATGCATCTTTATTCGTCAAACATTTGATAGAACCATATATGCTGAAACATTTGATAGAATCATACATACTGAGTTAAGGCTTTTAGGGCCAGGTTTTTATGTGTGCTGCCTGCAGCAAGAAATTAAGCAGGCCATGTTTCAGATGTATTATTTTGCAAGGTAAAATGTTTTACATATGTTGCGAGTGAGTTTGACCATTACCATGACTGTGCAGTAACTGGCTTATCCGCTTATAATGGAGAGCTGTAGTGTAAGTAAAATAGCTGATATTGGGCTAATAACTGGGTTGGTGGCATGGTGTAGTGGTAACGCGTTTGATCCGATCAGCGAAGTTACTGTACGCCAGGCCCAGTTAGTACTGTGATGGGTGACTGCCTGCGGGCAGGTAAACCATCTCAGTATGTAACCAGCCGCCTAGGTCAACTCAGCCTTCCATCCCTCTGGGGAAGGTCAATCAAGTACCGGCCTATCTGGCTGGGGTTAAGGCGGGGCGTATTCACCTGTGTCAGGTTGCAGGTAACACTGTGTGATCCCATACGGCAGGTGACGCTCCGTAGCTTTGAGATGGGTGTTTCGTTAAGGGCTATATCACCACCTTTAACTAATAGAACAGTGTTAACTTTGAAGACCTGTGTGGCCTCTACTGGTGCAGGTCGTGGCATTACATAATTCGGTTACTCTCTATAGGCGAATTAATGTCAGATTAATTTTGCTTGCTGTTGCATGATAAAATATCTATTGTCCGTCTTGAGACTGCTCACTGCTAATATATTACCATGTGTGTGTGTACAATAAGATTAGATGTGATGCAGATGGTGATTTTAAACTAAACTCTTACTCGGCTAATGGAGTGTGTCGTTTGTAAGAGTTATAATCAATTTTCTTAGCGAATAAATTTTTTAGCTATAACAGTGTATACTATTATGTGTGTTGCACTATGGGATTTTGTTCAACTAACCATTTTTATTATGGAGCTATTTCGGGTTAGGCTCAGTCTACCAAGGTTCGAAACTTGTGGGAACAGGATTTTTCTAGGCTGATCGGTGCCCTTCCTGTCACGCAGCCAGTAGCGTCAATCACTGATGGTTCATTCAAACAACGGTAATTTAATATAGGATTAATAACAAAACGAGCCACAAAAATGTTGGTACCGAGTGGTGACATGTATGCGGCCGTACTCCGTCTATTTAGTTGCTGAACATCACAGGCATCGACAGTAAATTTCGGTCGCAGCTAGAAAACCTAGGTTTTTGAAAAGTTCTCTTTACGTTGTAAGTTTTTTTGTGTAGAAATAAGATGATATCTAAATTTTAAGACCCAGGAAAAAGATTATGTATATCATTCTCATTCTCCATGTCACTCGTTGTTATTGTCGATTGAATGACGTCAGAACTCACAAATCGTGATTGCCATAAAAGATGAAATTAAATCTCAATTGAATTATAAATTGCACGACAAATCAAAAGTATTTTTTAGATTTGTGAAACAAATGAAAAAAAATCTGGGTTTTTCTAACCAGTTTTCCAGCCCTGACCGTAGTCGGTGCAGCTTCAGCCATCTGGTTCGTTATACGCAAATTGACTTTTAAACGTTACACGTCATTTACTGCGATTTTACTAGCACGTCTTAGCCATCACAATTCTGTCTGTCCGTCTGTCTGTCGGTACGTCACACGGGTGGATCAGTCAAAAACGGTGCTAGCTAGGATTACCAAATCTTCACTGTAGGCTGCCTGGAAGACTAGGTTCAGGAACCGTAAAGCTTTTCCATAAATTTGAATGGGGTCACACTGAACGAGGGTGCTAATTGAGAGAGAACGGGAAAAATTTGCTATTCTCAGCTGATACGGCGTTAGCAGGGCGAGATAGGTGGCACCCTCTGGTGAGTACAAGTAAAACACTACATATTTAGCCGCTGGTCGTCTGGCGCCCTCTGGCGACTGATTTTGTTTTATTGGGCTTTAGTTGAAACTAGCCAAAAGCCGTACAGATGAGATCTATGAATGAAGACTACGGATCATTAGCGTACGACGGTGCACCGCTGTTGCGCGTTCCCCTTTGCGTTAGCACGGCTTTTCTTGTTGACATCCGATGACCCTTGGCCTTTTGACTGAAAATTGACAGTTCGTACTGCAGCGAAGACCGTGTAACGATCAGTATGGATGTCGATGATGACGACGAATTGTTGCAATAACTGCCAACTACAGCAGTGGCGTCGTGGCCCGGGAGAAGTGCAGGGGAGGTGGCATCTGAAATTTTGGGCTGTCGGAAAATCTTCTTGTCAGAAATTTGCGTTCAAAAATGCGGAACTGGGGCTGAAACCTCCCCTTCCTTTTCATTTTGGAGAAATTTAGGGTCAGAATTAAAATTTTGAGCACCCGTAATCTCCGGCGTCGGAAATTTGCAGTGTCCGTCGGAAAACTGCAACTTAAAATTTCTGCCCCGCCTACTTTTTAACCGATGACGCCGCTGGACTACACGGCTGACTGTTGCTGATCATCATCATCAGCAGCAGCAGGGTGACTGCGTTCGTCGTCTGCTGACGCCGGTGACTGGTCGGCTTCTGACGCTGCCGCGACCTCTGCTACGTCATCAGCGTCATCATCACGTTGATGAAGGTCATCATCAGTTGGTACGTCGACGTCTGCCGCTGACAAGTTTTGTCGAGACGTCTCTACGTTGCTAGCACACCCACACGCAGCGTAATTAATTAGTAATTACACCTTCTCGACTGCAACAATGAATTACGGACGTTTCGCCCCCAGGACGTTCCAGCCGTGACCATAGCCTGGAGGTTTCGCCCACTAAAAATTACGGGCGCCAGCGAAGACAGCAAAGAAAATGGAAATAGAAAACGGACGTAGGGCCAGGGAGAAGACGGACGAACGGATCGGGGAGACGACGAAGGTGACGTCTTCGCCGTTCGTCCATCTTCTCCGTCGTCCGGAATTTTCATTGGGCGAAATGTCCAGGGAGCAAAGCGTGCAGACTATCGGCGAAACGTCTTAATGCCGACGATATGATGTCATACAGATTGCAAAACACAAGATATTTTGTAGCCCACTGTTTGAACAATTTTAGCTCTAGCCAGTAATTATTCGGTTTAAAATTAATGTGTTTTATTAAAAACATTATTTAGACCATTAAGTAACCTATCTTACGCCGTGATAGAACTACTTTGCAGCAGCTTGCTTTCTTTTAAGGCTCTCATCAAAGTTTGAAAACTTACTATGAGTGCAGTATGTGGCTGCAAGATGTTCAGGGTGACGTTTTTGAGACAGTGCACGATATAATAAATTAATACGTACGAAGTGCTGGTGGCATGGGCAGATCCAGTACTGATGAACGCCTGCTTTGACTCCGGCACTCTGTATCCGACCAATCACAATTATAAGGCGTGCACATTGTGAATGATACTGTCAAAGTAGCTGTATTGAATTTAATCATATTTTGTTCCAAGTAAGAACACTGACCATTAATTATAGACTTACACTTTGTCATTAAGATGATAGGCCTAATGAATTTGAAATGTAGGCCTACGCAGCATCAGCATCACAGGTCTATCATAATTAGCCTACGTCAGATCTGTGATCATCGGCTTATTGTTTGGTCCGCATGTAGGCTATCCTAACAAAAAAGCCCAGCTGTCGCTAGCGAAGACGCTACAGTATATGCAGTTCCTGTTGCAGTACCGGCCTTTAAGATCATCCAAGGTCGATGATTTTCATCTCATCTGAAAGGGCGTATGCCACTTTCTATTAGTGACTGATTAATAGTAACCTTAGCCCTATCTTTTACCGTTACCGAGATATGGCCAGTTTTCCGTTGAAAACGCACGTTTTTTCTACTCTCCTCCATTTAACCCCAAATTTGAAAATGTTTCCTTTGCACTGCATCCCTCAAATTTTGTACGCGGAGAGCCTCGACAGAGTGCTATTTATTCGTGTAAAAAATTTTCCCGTAAGACTTAACGCTTAGCCAAAAAAACATCCATTACCCACGACGGACGACAGACAAACGGACACATCGTACCATAGACGCCTACAACATAGCTGTAGCGCGTCAAAACAAACTGTACTGACTGCAGTGTTTTGTCGTAGAAATGTGCAAAATCCTTCCACCGGTTGGGGCTCGACCACTGTCGAATGAAGAATATGACATTTCCCAGACCCCAGTCACTACACGCCGTTTGACGCTTTTGGTGATTCGCATTCACAAAATTTGCTGACCCAAGAACGTAGAATAGTGAACTATTAATTAGGCCTACTCGATGCTGTCTGCAGTGGCGAGGTAGTCGTCTCGTCTGGTCTGCAGTGTGGCGACAGTGTATGGAAGGTGTATCTCCAGTTCGTCCCAGTACTGATCGCGTGCAAGCTCCGGCAGCACGGCGTGTGTATCATCCACCACCGCGTACGCAGTCTGTTAAGGCGTGTTCACAGCGAACGAAACTAAACTGAACTAAAAAGACAAAGTTCTTTTGTTTCAGTTTATTACATTTTAGTTCAGTTTATTTCGTTCGCTCTGTACGGGCCTTTATATACATGGGTGTGTTGCAGTCATCAAAAAGATGACGATATAACGATAGTAGGAGTGATGTTATCTGTGTGCACATGTGCACACAGATAACATGTGCTATGTGCACTAACTAAGAAACTATGTGCACATTTAATGTGCACATAAAAGTAATACAGACTACACCCGAAAGGCTCAGTATTAAAAATAATAACTACAATACAGAAACTAGGACCAAATAAATTATCAAACAGATAGCGCTAGTTAATAAAATACTTTTAAACACTTCACGCATGTTTGCACTGTGATGAATTAAGTTGGCCGTTTCGCCATGAATTAATTCACTGTCTTGCCAGACGGCGAAAGACTGTATGGGCAGTGTGAAATGCTACGAATTTGACTGAGGAGAACGTTGGCTGAACTGTACAGCATCTCTTTATGAGCCAAAACTCCAATTCATTGCTGTAAATGGCCAAACTACGACTTGTGCATTTCACAAAATAATGTAACAACATGCAGTAATAAGGTAAGGAGGGCGAAGTTATAGTTGTTTACGTCAAGTTTTTTTCTTGATTTTGCGTGCCAAAAATTATTAAAATCGGCCAATGTTTCACGGAGCTATGCAAAAAAATAAAAGTGGCTTGGTTTTTTGGGACACGGTGTGGAAGTGCGTTTCGTAAGATGAATGATTTTGCCATGATTGAGGCTTTGAAATACAGCAAAAAAAAACAAAAAAAAATATTTCAAAACAATAAAAAAAATATATATGGTAACTAATTAAGTATCGCAAGAAATTTGGAAAAAGGCTAAAGTCTGTAAACGTAGTTGACAATAAAATGATTTGGATAAGACAGGCACACGCAGACAGACATACAGACGAGCACACGGACATCACCTTGAGTAAACTGTCGATTAGGGAATTGATTTCAAAGTTGTCGTCGTCTTCGCCGAATGGATTCAGCAATTCCTCAGCGACCTATAGTATAGAGAGTAAATTATACAACCACTATCATCATTAGTTATCTTCGTGGAGAATAAGCAACAGTTATTAGCTAAAAGACATTACAAAAGACACTACTTTTCACTCACTGTCATCTGCCTGTCTGTCTTGCGTCTTTCGTACATGGTCTGTCTCTTTGCCTGTTTTTGTGTTTGCTAACGAAACATTTTGGTAAATAAAAGTTGATATATCAAACACTTCATTGAATTTTTGGCTACTTGTGTAGCCTAAACTTCGTGCAACAGTTATGCAGTATACCGAAGTTTTTTAGGCGGCGTCGCCGGCTATTGCGACAGTTGTTACCGTAGCGTAATCCGTCTGTCTGTCAGTCTGTCACACTCGGGCACCTTGCTAAAGCTGTAAGTAAATCAATAACTAAGCAAGCAGTGACGACCTTTAGCCAGCCCATGTAGAAGAGGTATTGTAGAAACGTGAAGACAGGAACGTAAAGGTCGCCGCGCATTTCTAGGTCACCGAGGTACTGTCGACCAATCAGCGTGCAGAGGAAGTAAAAGTACACTGCCAACGTTACAACCTACACAAAACATAAAGCGGACAGGCTCGCAAAGTTCTGGCTTTTTACGACTAGCAGTGCGTGTAGCACTTCGAAAATTCTAGGTTATACGAAGTGGTTCAATCTTCCATGTACATTCTTATAAATTATCTTCCGTTCTTTCTGGCCAATCCTATATATTTTTTCTTTCCGCCTTTCTCGCTTTTTCTCTCGGTTGTAGTTGAGTTAGTAGGTTTGAAAAATCAATGGCAAACGGTAAACGACATTATGCACTTCGTAGCAAACGAATTAGGCTAATAGCAGACGAATTAGAAACCTGTGTATAAACGAGTGGGACTTGAACCCAGTCATAGTGCAGCAGTTTCTCGCACTGGCGACGAAACGCAGCAATTTCCTAACAACAGCAGCAGCAACCATAGGCGGATTTAGGGGGGGGCAAAGGGGCCATGCCCCCCCAAGATGCCAAAGTCGCTTTTTTGCCTAATATATGTATGCATTTCTGCAGTTAAACTAATAAAATGTATACTCAGTGTATGCATTTTTAGGGGGTTTTCATGCTCAAAAAACCGTTTGCTTCCGGGGCTGCGCCCCGGCAACAGGCTTCTCGTCAAGAAGTCCACCTTTGTTTCGGCTTTCGGCCTCAATTTTTGCCCCTTGTGGGCTAGTTCACCTTTCGTGACTGCAATTTCTGGCTATGCCTATATAAGAGTAAGTAACAATAGACAATAAATAATGGCAGGAAAGTTTAAACCATATAAACCTAATTGAGACAAACGCTACAAAAAACCAGCATAGGTTTTTTGGAAAATTAGGGAGAGTTGAATATTATTATTATCAGTGGCGTATTTAGGGGGCCACGGTGCGATGCCCCCCCTTTGGCCCGACCATGAAAATTTTTTACAGGCGACTTTATATGAAAAGGTGCGTTTTTTGCCATTTTC
>Ga0056128_1000242_pt1 | contig 42384 bp, 30 predicted proteins | sample WorMetLIZISLAND2_FD_71113 | JGI IMG/M metagenome (GOLD analysis project Ga0056128, IMG submission 71113) | Marine gutless worms symbiont microbial communities from Max Planck institute for Marine Microbiology, Germany - Olavius geniculatus... ... | reverse complement strand
TTTTACGGATTTTTTTCGCGATATTGGGCTGCGCAAGTCTATATCATTCACAAGGAGGCGCCACCGTCGCCAACGCCACACGCGCCTATGGCCGATGTGTATTATGGTCCTGATGGGCCGAGTCCAAGTGATATGCAATTTCCGAAACTATAACTACTGAACTGGAAATGCTATAGGCTTTCGCGCGTCTCGTGAGCTTTGCTCAAATTTCTTGTCTGTTTTACAGGAAGCAACACCCAAATTATCGACCTGATGGACTTCGGTCCAGCCAGCAGTGTCCCTGTGGTCAACCTCGGCCCTGTCATGTAACAGCATCTGCATACATTGTGGTGGAGAGGCGGAGTTCAGTACACAGTGGTAAAGGGGCGTCAAACCCTTTGCGTCTTTGTAGTTCGGAGATGCACCCAGGTCCAGCAATGTCTGCAAAGTTACACGCCATCTTCAGACACATAAACAACAGTCCACAGGATCTGCATCTATTACCTTAGACCAGTGCAATCTACGTAAACTTGGCTAATGGGCTACATCCAATCCAGGAGGATAGTGTTGTCAGGTGGACAAAAGAATACAAAAAAGAAAAGACAAAAACATGAAACACTTGTACTTTCTGCTTTAAAGTTATGTCAAAATAATTAGCAACATTATTGCATGTTTGAATTGCTCATTGTACTGCATACCATTATGACTGAGAAAAATTTCAAAGCAAGGTTTTGAAATGAGCTCAGTTACAACTGTTCTTCATTTCTTTTTTTGTGTCATTTTAATTTTTATGTACTTCTGTATGACTTTCATCTACAATAAGTAACAAATAACAAGCAAATGAGTGCTTGTTTCACTGACCCTTATTGCATCTTGGTTGCCGTGGTCAGCAGCGATGTGCATTGCCGTCAGACTGTGTCTGTTGCGGAAATCAAGAAAAGCTCCTGCACTGACCAGACTCATCATGAGAGCTCGAGGTCTTGGCTTCGTGGCAGCCAGTATCAGTGGCGTCTCTATACATTCACAACATATACATTACTGACATAATTTGACACATATTTACAGTACAATAAAGCTTATGAAAATCAATCTCAACCTCTGAATAAGCATTCTGTTAACAGATGTTCAATGAGGGTTGATTTACGGTTCTTAACTTGTCAGTAACCCCAGCTCATAATTATTTATGACGTCTGTGTCCAATGCAACCAGTCATCATTCCCAGTTCACCAGAAAAGGACAGGTAGCCAGTCATCTTGTAACACTTATTATTGCTAATTTAATACCATCGTAAATTTTGTGTAACTGACCTAATTTCCATAAACATCATTAAAAACCCAGAATAAAAGCTCAATAAAGACTGAAAGCCCTTCCTGATGTCTAATGAAATGTGCACTAAAAACTAATTTAGTAAGCTTGCATAATAGATAATAAGCTAAATGTATAATACCAAAGTGATGGAATCTCAGAGGTAATAAAGAATAACCGTCAGTGACAAAATTAAGTCATGATTACCTCCACTGCCACATGTATTGAAGTTTGGATCAAGACCCTTATCAAGCCACCTTGTGACTCCTTCGACATCATTTCTCGATACACAGTCAAGAAGACGCTTAAAGTTCGCCTGACAATTGCACATTCACACTCACCAGTTTCGTAACACAATTTCTAAAAATTAATTTAAGCGTCTACCAGCCTGACTTGGTGGTGTAGTGGCAGAGTGTCAGACTTGTGAACTGGAGGTCCACGGTTCGATTCCAGCCCAGTGCACTGCCAGGAAACAACCCTGGGCAAGGTGTTCATACACGTGCCTCTGCTGCAAGCAGTATAATTTGGTACCGTCCTAAGTGCCGGGAAAGTGAATGGCAGTATATGGAAGAGGTCTGGCCTACCACCAATGTAACTGAGTTGTGTCTGCACTCACTGCCGGCTCAAGGCCTAGAGACGGAGATTAGCACCGTGCCTACAAACTACAGAGTTATGAGAGAGTTCAGTGGACCACAAAACTACATGATCAACATAAAAAAGTTCTGATGAAATAGTACAAAATAAGTGACTATACATGCAACACTACATCGACAACATTAATATTCATTATCAAAAATGCTACATTCTTAACCATTTGTCTCTCGTTCTACAGTTTCGTATTCACAAATCTAATTACATAACATTACACACATAAATCATGTAAAAAAATTAATTACTCTGAACAGCATGTTACCGGACTGTGGAGCTTTTTCAACTTGACTTGGTTAACTGTAGTTTTGTACTCTCGCCGTTTGAACTTAAACTGTCACAGCAAACAACATGTAACAGACTTGAGGTCAAATAACAGCATTTATTATAATTTTATATTACAACTACTTCACTACTAAGTTGAAAGTTTAAAAAATATCATAATCAGACGTTATTTTCCTAATCATTGTAAAAATATAGTAGCTATGCAGGGTACAGTGTATAACAATATTTCCTACAGTCATTCATCCAGACTTAACATTTCCTAACTCCTAAAGACTGAACAAGACAAAAACCAACATTTTCAACACAATGCAACAACACTTTATACAGGTCAGAGACATAAGAAGTTTCTGATGCACCAACTAAGTTAATAAAAAGCAAACAGGAAGTTACCAACTAACGCTTAAAACTGTACTTTGGGAGCATAGTCTAGCTGTACGTATAACTCTAATACAGATTGCCACATATTGGCAGTGAGTATTTGAGTACATGATGCCCGATCACAAATCAACATCAAAAGCAGTTATTACCTCAAGCTGTGTAACAGAACCAGACAGAGACAGAGGATATTCCTGCAAAAGTCGCTCATCATCCAGGAACTTGCCAGCACGACCTTTGTATTCCGGCAAGTACAGACCATAGTTTAGTCCGTCCTTCAGGCGCTGCTGCAAACACATACCTGCCGTGTAATGCGATTACGCTGACATTAGTCAATCAAGTGATGTACACAAGCTGATAGGCACTTAGCGATTGTCATTAGGCATGTAAGCACATTGTTTTCCATAAACTAACTGGAAATGTAGATTATGAGTGCTAGAATTAACCATGCATAAAACAGCACTCATGGCATTCAGTCTAACTCTTGTTCTTCCGCATCTACCGTATGAATTGTCTTAGTGCGGGTATCAAAGGGACCACGCGAATCATTCCGTAATCGTCTGGACTATTGGACTTAAAATTTTAAAAGGTTAAAATATTCTAAACTAAATGCAATACAACTGCACCGCAATCTCCTAATATAATATTTAAGCAGTCCAAAATCTGCACTATATTTGAAAAATGAAGGCATCAAGTCTTTAGAAAAACAAATATGACCAATACCACACATGGGATCCACAGCATCATCCACAATGCATCAATAACATCATTAGTTACCTTGGGAAGAGAGGCAAGTATTTTCTGTTTGGCCAGCCAGACAGATTCCTCTGTGTTGAATGAAAGCACTTCCTATATAAGCACAATACCAACTGTCCAAAAATTCACACTTTCACAACTTCCAAGGTCTGAACTACTAAAACAATGTAGCATCACACCTAAGAGGTATCATATCAGAGTTGGATGATGATGCTGGTTTTATGCTAATTAGAACTGATCACACAGTGTTCAGAGCAAAATGAATAAAAAACACAAAAGCAAACGTATCACAAGATATATGCACCTAATTTCTACATACAACTTTACAAACAAAATTCAGCTGAGGAACTAGTGCTGACATCCAGCACATAGTGCCTTTGATATCCCATCATACTCTGCCTACATGCCAAACTTGAGACATGTTGCAGTACTGTTTGAAGATGAAAACATTCAATTATTCGCAAATCGTAATCACCACCTAATTATCCAGTTACCTCAATTTTATACCAGAAAAGCTTTGCATAACGAACGTAACAGACAGTGAGTGCATTATTTAAATTAAAACTATAACTGTTTGATGGATGCATAAGCAAAACATGACAACACCAGATGTGTACCCTGTAGTTGATGTCCGGAATGCTAACTGATATGTGAAAAACAGTCACAGACATGGTGGGATCAGTTGATGTTCTTGCCGCAAGGACACTGGTAGTCATACCATTGGACACGGTTGATCCTAAACTATCTTTGACAAAGTGGTTTGGTGTAGTCAGCACGAATGCCATTGCTGTCCCAGCTGATCACTGATCCAACATCAGCATCTGCAAGTATAGCAGCATTCCAATGTGACTTGGCATTATAATCTAGTGACAAACAAATTTATGGCACCATCGAAAACTCATCCACCTGAAGCTTAAAACAAGAAGAAATCTCGAATGGGGGAAATTCCGCCGCGCTATGTGCTATCCATTTGCTAGAGCGACAAAAATTAGGGCTAAGGTTAGGGATAGGATTAAGATTAAGATGAAAATTAGGGTTAGGTTCAGGGTTAGGGTCAGGGTTAAGGTTAGGGTTAGTGTTAACAATAATAATTTGAGTGCGGGTGAATTCACGAACAAGTACCTTCCGCCGCTCCAGCAAATAAACGGCACTTAGCACGGCGCTGTAGCGTCGTGCTAAAACAAAGTATCTTGAGTTAGGGTTAGGCTTAGGGTTAGTCATGGTTAAAGTCAGAGATCAATCATTTCGAAATGAAACCTTCAGCAAGTGCTACATCAGCCGAAGATATACTGACTAAACAGCATTTGAAACACGGCAGTGCAATGCGATGTATTATAGCCAACGAGTAACAGGCTAGACGTAGAAATGGAAAAGTGAGAAAAGTTATATTACCTGCAATCAACGTCCAACAGGTAGGCTTCCACTTGAAAACGTACCATATTTCTTGATTTGAATATGTTGAAACGTACAAGTCCAAAACTTCAAAATACCTTATACATATGACATATATCAATACGTAAGTATATTCGATCTGTTACCACATTTGGAGTTCATTATTAATTCAAAAACACTTAAGTTTTTCACAGAACTGAGCTCGTGCCACGCCCACGTTGCCAAAGAATATTTACGCCAATCAAACTGAATCAGTGGGATGTTTTTTGGAAACAGGCAAACGGAATTCGACCTTTTGAGTGACGTTCGTGTCTTGTGAATGTTCGCAAGGTGGCGATACTATCTGCAATCAACTTGGGCTTTAATGCAAGTGAAGTCAACTGTTGTCAGATGTTTTCGCGCATTATTTTAGGTACACTTTGTATTAGCTAAACCAGCGACGTATTCTGCATCCTTTTGCCGAGACTAGAGTGCCGTTTTGGATCACTTCTTCAAACACCAGTATTCAGCCCGATTCAGAAAACGTACTCACTTATAGAAAAAGACGATTATCGACTTCAGGTAGCTGGCAGACTTGCTGTCGAAGATACGCACGGGTACCTGGTTACTCTGACATCTTTGGGGAAAGTCCCCGGACACTGGGCAGAGATTGCCATGGCGTTGAGCCAACGTAGCTGGACCCAGTAGTCGCTGTATTCAAGGCCGAGAAGCCTGATCGTTGTTGGCTGAGCCGTGCGACTGGGTCACGGTGTTCGTCGTAGACACAGTTATGCAGGTGGCACGCATTCTTGCGTGCTATCAGGACGGGGATTACTCGCCGGCTACCTGTACTTTTTGACACGCTACAGCTATGCTGTATGCCGTCTATGGCACGATGTCTGTCTGTCTGTCGTCGTCTGTAACGGATGTATTATGGCTAAACGGTAGGTCGTACTGAATATTTTTACACAATTTTTACACGAACAATTAGCTATGTGTCTTAAACATAAGCATGCAAAATTTCTGCGATTTAGTGCAAGGGGAACGTATTTCAAATTCGGGGTTGAATGGAGGGGTAGGAAATTTTTCAACTGAAAACTTCCCATATCTCAGAAACGGCGAGAGATAGGACCAAGGTAAATCACTAACAGGAAGTGGCGTACGCCTTTTCAGATGAACTAAAAAAATCATCGACTTTGGACGACATCGGATGACCTTGAAGGTCAGTACTGCAACAGGAACTGTATCTGTAGGCATGGCGGTTCTAGCCATGCAGCAATAGGGGTACTTCGGCCCCATGGCAAGCACGGTACGTAGTGTGAGCCTATATATGGGGGTCTAAAACAGCCCCCAGCGGGGTACAGGGGCAGAGCCCTAGGTGTTAGGGAAACAAAGGGCAAAGCTTCTTCAAAGCTGAAGAATTTTGGTTTGGACGTTCAATGGAAGTCGCAAATTTGCTCATTTTTCTTAAATTTAGAAATGCAAAGAAATCACATTTGTGTTAACTTTACAAAAAATCTTCAGTGGCCACGAAACTGGTTGGGAGGATGCTGGAGCAAAACTGGAAGGCCTGTCGCCTCTCTTCCGGCACAGGCCTAAAACCGCGACTGGCTGCTGTAGCGCGTGTCTTCCCTAGATAGCTTTCTTAAAAATTGTTTTGCCTCTGTCACCAATGTCAAAGCTGCCGACTCAGGTCAAAGCCGGCAGGAGCAGGTGTGCAAAAACTGTACAACCAAATTTGAGTAGTGAGTACCGTACGTGTAATGGTAGATGAATTTTGCGATGGAGGTCTGCAGTCATATTACGGTCGTCGGTCAGATCAACGTCACCGAAAGTTCTGTTGCGGAAGTGAAAATTCTTGAATAAAAGCAGGGATGTGCACGAGACCTTCTAAACCGAGACCGAGACGAGACGTTGCAGCTTAATCCGAGACGTTGGTCGAGAGTCGAGACCTTGAAGCTTCAGTGGCCTAGTGCATCTCGTGCATTTCGTTGTTTAAGCAGACCCGTAAATTACCTTGAGTGACGTCATTAGTTGTCGGGCGACAGCAGTTTGCGAATTTAGGGCGTTGAGTGGATTTTGCGGTGAAAGTTGATAACGGTGTGGACTATACGACCGAACGAGTTGATATCTAACATTCCTACAAACGTCTACAGGCGGCGGATAATGTTATATGGTGAGTGGTTGACGTTTTGAGTAGCGCAAAAGGAATTTTACTGTTGCCGTATGGTGACCGCCATGTTGTGGTGGTCGTGCTTTCGGTGGATATAATGCGTAGGAGGTTGACACAACGTTATTTTACACCATCTGTGCCATTTTTGTTGTTTTCCATTTTCTCTGTCGTGTGGTTATATCTAACTGAACATCTTTATCTGCATTGTATAATACCCAAGTTGGCGATATTTTGTTTAAAGAGCTCATGGCTGCGCTTTAGTTCAATTGGTACTTTTTCCGTCAATATGGACGGTAATCTATAACGGTGATGATGCAAAAATCACTGTTCTGTTACATTCAGGTTAAAGGGCAGACGTACAGAACTTCAGTTTGGCTATATGTTTCTGTTGAAGGGCTTGACAGATTTTGACAGAATAACGTGTATGATCTGTACCAAGGTTAGATGTAAAGAATGAGGGGAAGGTGTACTTTGCAGAATGCTGAATGTGGAAATTTGAAAAGGTATATTTTGCGGAATTTCCGTTGCAGAAATTTTTTGCGGAATAAGGTGTATTTTCCGGATTTAAAATTGCGGAAAATGCTCTTGTTGTTGAGTTACGTCACTTGAATAGGTGTACAATTCTACAGAGCGCTCGACCACCATGCCCACAAGCCTCATTGTGCCTTGCAGAAGGAGATATTAGGCTAATTTTTATCATTGTTTTGGTAGACCTGCATTACCTTGATTTAGTATTTAGGTAATCAGGCATTTTAATCGATTTGTGAATTTTAGCCAATCAAAACATCACACAAATATCTGAAAAACAAACTGATTGTTGATATCCTTTTGAAACTTATACGACATAGGGAAAAAATGACGATGACGATGCTGTACACAAATTAGGCCTAATGTAGTCAAAGCTTGCATAAGTAGAGGTGTTCGTTGTCGCCAGCTCGATTGTTAGACAGGTGCTGATGCCAAGCCACGAGATGCTGCATGAAGCTGTCTGTGATCGTGCCTTCATGGCAGTCAGTCGATCAGATGAAACATCACAGTCGGCCGCGTCAGGAATCATTTGTAGATTGGGATTAAGCTATACTTGAGTTGACCTTGCATTTGTGTGTGATGTGCCGGCTTACACTCGTGAGTTAATGGGACTTCAAGGCGTTTCAAGAGTTGAGTTGAAAATGTCATTGCATGATTACTTTGCCGACTGTGTGACCGCGTCGTTTGTGATGCGCCAATGTCGATTTGAGACTTAAATGTAAGCCTATGCCTATGCAAAGTTGATTATTTGATTTGATTTGAATTCTGTGGAATGCGCCAATGCAGAATGCGGAAAAACTCTAAGGTGTAATTTGTGGAACATTCTGCGGGTGAAATTTCGCAAAATACACCTTTTCGAAATTCCGCATTCCGCAAAGTACACCTTCCCATGAATGCGATCAAAGTCAAGGTTACACAAGGTCAGATACTGAGTTATTGCAGTGGTCTTAGACTCAGAAACTCTGATATCAAAGTATAATTTATTTATAGTTAGTTTTGGTATTTGAGGGATTTAAACTAGCTGTTTTGTAGCAACATATTGTTTGTTGGTAACAGGTCTGCCGAGTCAGGAAGATCTGCTGGCAAAGAGAAGCCACTTACAACCACTGACGACAGTGCATCGACGGCACCCAAGCGAGTTTATGAATTTCTCTGAAAGTTTACAGCCGACGACGAACAGCAGTGCGTACTGGAGTAACCAGCGGAACAGGCGAAAACCCCCACGTGACATAGCAGCACCGAGTGAGACATCATGGCCAACGTCAACGTCAACCGGAACGTCACGGATGCTTTCTATCGCTACAAGATGCCCCGCCTCATAGCGAAGGTAATGTCAGATTTACATTCTCATAACTTGATGGTAATTTTGTCAAATAGACTCGGAACCCCATAGTTACATGTTCATTGTTCACATCTAAGCATAAATAAGTTGTTGTAAATAGGGTTGTTAAGACCGGCCATACACTTTTACCGGCTAACTGTCAACAGAAGGTCCGGTTAACCTTGGGCAAGCAGGTGCTGCGTTGTGGGCAAGACAGACTCAGGTATCCTCTGATGACAAAAAAGTGCAAAGCCTGGACAAGTTGACAGCATGGGATGGCGTGTGTGTGTGTTGAGGACTGATTGACAGATGGCTGTGAAAGCATCAGCCACCGACATGGCCAGGAGCTACAGCATCCATGGACATTCATCTCGCGCAGACAGTTAGACAGACAGACAGAAATTCGTGATGGACGGTGGGGAGGGCAAACTATATAGCACTAGTAGCACTAACCTATGTATACTGCTAGGCCTCTAATGTGTTTGGAACTTGCTACAACGTTTATGACTTGCTATGAACGTGTAGCATAGTGAAAACATTATGTGCCGCTGGTGTGGTTGCATTGCATTGCACTTGACTCCTACACTTAAATGCACCAGCTATGCACCACGTAATGTCTAAGTACTGACATTAAACTAACAATATTGTATCCACAGTTCAGTGAAAACGTGTAGCATTATGTAACCTGACACTAAACCCTGGACACACGTGGACCCACCAACCGACCCTGCCACTTCTCCCCCCCTCTGCAGTGGACAGAGAGATGGCTGACTTTGATAACAATAGCAGCGCTTCACTTTTAAGGCACGTAATAATCTGCTGCTCACATTTTCCAATAGCCTACCTCGCCTGTTGCATCACCAGTGCCGCTGGTGTGGTAAACACCGCTTCACTGTCTGGCACTATTTAGCAACTCACCCACGGTCTCTTCATTAATTCAAAGGTTATCAAGACTCACCTTCCTCTTTCACCCTAGGTGTACAGCACCACAGACGATCTCAGCTTTGATCACAGTTGATAACACCTGCGGCGGTTAACCAGACTGACACATTCAGGCCCAGTCCTGAAGGCAGGAGCCGTCGAACAGTTAACCGGTTAACCGTTAACAACCCTAGTTGTAACCAAGTAACAAAACTTAGAAGGTGTTATACAGTGCACCAGATGAGCCTTGTCATATTCATGTTATGTGCTTTGTTGCCTTGGATTGTATTTTTTCATTGTAGTGTGTTTTACTGTTAGCATGTGCATTTGATGTGTTCAGTAAACAGCTTGTTTACTCATTACTCACTTGCTTAGTTGCTAGATCAAAACAGCTATTGGCATTGAAGTTAATTGCAAGTAGCTGATGTGCATTGCGAATGTGTTTTCAGGTCGAGGGAAAGGGTAATGGAATTAAGACTGTGATTGCTAATATGGCAGAAATCGCAAAGGCTCTCTCACGACCACCAACTTGTATGTCGTCTGCAATCTTTAGTGATTTTTTTACACTTTAGCTTAAGATGTTGTAACATAATGGACAGGAGATTATAAAATATTATGCACTTTTTTGCGAAGTCTTAATATTACCGAGACAGTCACTGAACAGTGAATGTAGGCCTACAAGTTATTCAATATACATAAGCCATATCTAATCACTGTTTCAATCAGATTAGGCCAGATCCTCAAGAGACGTTTTGTGAACTGCAGCAGGCATTATTAGGGGGCATAGATGTTTCGGTTCATGGCTTTGTTCCTTGGATTTTGATCTTTCAGTTCATTACGTAATGAATGCGTGCGTGCTCATCTGTGATTGGCCGGTGGGTGTGGTCTCGCCGCTAGCCAGTCAGCTTATAATGAATCCATTGAGTCTTTATTTCAGCATTACCAGATTACCTTGTAAAACTCATATTAGTAGTAATAAGAAACCTAATGCATCCATTACACTAAGCAAGCCTATGAACAGGCATACAGTCCGTAAAAATTAGCTAATTCTGTAAACATTAATTGTAGACAACTTTGTGCGCAAAGTAATGAACATCACAGCTAATACAATGATAAACAAATACAAAATAAACACAAGATATAGCAGTTAAAATAAAACATTAAACTTCAACATATGCTGCATAACATAAATTGAGTGCGAGATTAATACAATGACATCCGCATAGCGTAAAAATCCAATATAAAAACCATGAAACCTGCAGCCAAACCAGAGTTCCTCTGTTGTAATAATGCAGTCTGAGCATCTAAGCCTAAGCCTAATGTGCCTAAACAATTATATTATAATTATAACAGAGTCCGGAAAAATTGGCAAATACGAAGAAAAACAATTATGACAATTACGACTAATACACTGGCAAAATTGGCAAATTCTATAAACATTAATTATGACAGAGTCCGTAGAAATTAGCAGCTCAGCATGTGACTGCAGTGTCTTAAGTACATTTCTGAAGCAGCAAAAAACTGCTCCCATGCATGTGGATGTGGAAAGAGACAACTAAAAATGCTGCCTATGCGAACACTGTATTGCATCTTCGCGGACCACAGGTTTGCGTCGTTGGTGACGTACGCAGTTTGTCTGCGCCTAGCTGGTCTGCCAGAATCCAGTTGAGTGATGCGGCACTGAACTTCGTACTGAGCCCTTTGCATCCAATGGAAAAACGATCGCAGGGACGGATGCGATATACCGAATCTACAGTTGAGACTGCTGTGAAACCCCTCAGCATGATTTGTAGTCCTGGGACCAGGGTTATCGTAATGAGACCAAAGACTAGGTGGGAAATCGCCGTCAATCCAAGTGCTGGTGAAGTATTCTGCCAATTGACTTAGTTTCGCATCAGTAGTACTGTCGCCGGTAGCCGGTGGATGCTGCAGTCTGTTTCAAACCAAGGAAATCGCAAAAACGGGCAGCATTGTCAGGCTCATGATCTGACGTATCCAATCGTGCACTGTGGGATGGGCCTTGTCCTCATACAGGGCAGGGCTTTCAGTCTAGGCCTTGGACCTTCCGGAATACTGCTTGCATCGAGTGAAATGAACAGCCTTTCACGTTGGACTCACAGAAGATGGCATTGATGGCTTTTATAGCTGCTGTCTCGAAATCAACAAGAAATGTATGTTGCCCTACGTCGCCAAAGGATGAGGTCAGTGCGTCGCGTACGGCACTGAACATCTCTACATAGGTGGCGTTGGACTTATTCGGCAACAGAGCCCAGACAAGAGGCATGTGTTCACCGTGGTGAGATCCATGCATTGTATAAAGTTGATAGGCTGTGTCGGGGCACATTTCGAATGTACCATCACAGACGATGAACTCACTATCATGGAAAACCTTTAGCTGTGCCTGTGCGCAAAACACTAGTAGCCGACCACTTTACAGTAGGAACGGCTCGTTCTTGTGTGGGTTGTCATCTGAAACTTTGCGGCCTCTCGGAGTTGTGCGCAGCACCTCAGGGATATTAAACGGATCAGGCACTGGTGTACATCTTCGCTGACGATGGCGACTTAACTGATCTTGCACCTCTGAGAATGTCGGCAAAGAGGCAGCTATCTGGTTCTGCGTCGCCGAATCCTTGAACTTCTTCGGCATAGATGCAGTCATCTCCAAGTAGGCGTCGCGTGGCCGTTTTCCAGTTTCTGTGACTTCATGGCACATGGAATGGTTCAGCTGCATAGTAACACTTTCTGTACAAACACAAACCACAGTTTACTACTAGCCTGTGACCCCGACTCCCAGTTTCAAGGTCATCGTATATTTAGGGGGCGAATAACTGACACAAGCATCGTGCGGGTTTGTTAGCATTAGCTGGTCTTTCTTGTTAGAAAATATTTCTTACAATATAGCCTTTATATTGGCCTAAAATTGTCGACTGTTATTTGTTATCTTCATGTTTATTATATTTTATATCGGAAAGAGTGAATACAGGTTATGCACCATACCTATATCTGACTTCGGATGGCAGTTGGGATGATGATCATCTGTTCTTCTGGGTGTTTCAATTCAGCAACTATCGCACCCGCTCGAATAACAACAGTTCACATTTCCCTAACTTCTTGCACTGCGCACAGACGTAATAGTCGCCTGTCCGTTTAGTGAATTCATACACACATCCTGGTTGCCTAATGCTATCGTACAAATGCATATCCTGTAGAAATTTGCTCTTGGCAAGTCTGACATGACCTATGTCTTCCATCTTAACTACGGCATCTGACAGACAAGGCGTTCATCTTGTGTCTTTTAAGGGGTTCGGTACGTTTTTTAATTGTGCTCAGATCGTTTTCTTGACAGAGGTTACATGCGTTTGACTTTGAGTCCAGTATAGTCTTGCGCAGAGTTGGGACTGTAGTTAAAGGATTGTTTGAAACCTACTCAGCATTGCAGTATAGGTGTTCGTCACAGTGATGCATGCCACGTGCAATGAAGCGTGACATCAACGCTGCCCACGACCACACCCCGAATGCGCCATGAACCGAAACGTCAATAGTACACTTCAAGGGCTTGAACCGAACCGTTATATGATCATTATTAGAGCCCAATATCATTTCTGTCTTTCTAGTTAACCATCGAACTTTAGTCAGTGCACTGAAGGTTTAGTGATATGGTGCCAGCAAGGCAAGAACATGATATTTAGTGCTGGCTTACTGATACGATCTATCTGCTGTGTGATTGCTTGCTGGTATTCTTCCATATGCATCAGACTGCACTTGACTTAAGTAATCTTTGTGTTTGATTATCATCGTGTGACAGTCTCCTGATGTGTATATTGTCTGCTGTTGTTACTTTGCAGATCCGACGAAATACTTTGGCTGTGAGCTTGGTGCGCAGACCCAGTTTGACAATAAGAATGATCGCTACATCGTGAATGGAGCGCACACTTCTGACAAGCTGCAGGAGTTGCTTGATGGATTCATCCGAAAATTTGTACTCTGTCCAGAATGTGACAACCCTGAAACCAACCTGGTACGTGTACGTTAGTTACTTTGCAATTCAGCATTAAACATGTACAGACTTTGTACATTGTACATGACCCGAATTACTTGATCTGGATTTCGGACCTGGCAGATTGATTTTCTGGTATGCTTCACATGGCCCATTATTGTCCGTCCAATGCAATGCATAGCATTGGACAGGGTATAAGATCACCTGAGCGTCCGTGCGTCCGTTTAATGTTTGAGGCTTCATATCTCTATAACAGTGCAAGACAGATGCATGGTCACACTGGACCACCCATAGGAAGTGGCCCACCGCAAGTCGAATGGTCATGTGACCAATGACGTCACATGACTCCAAAAGGACAATGTCATGACCCCATTATCTTCGAGGCACCATTTCTTCGTAATGGTGCAAGATAGATGCATGGTCACAATGGACCACCCATAATAAGAGGCCAACCGTGAGTAGGGTTAGAACGATACTAGCATTGGGGTTATAGGTATTGCCCAATATTTGCTAGTACTGGGTTTTATTGGGTAATGGGCACTTTTCTTGGCTGTGGTATTCAATACGAATACTACCCACTGAGAAACTGGTATTGTATGAACATTGGTAAAGTGCTTTGTAGTTAATTAATTGCACTGTTTATTAGAACGAAATCATTTAAAGCAATTTTAATCTCAAGAATGGCCCACACTCACATGCTGTTATGTTCAGCATTATCAGCAGTGCCATTGGTTAAGAAAAGCTTTGGGGGTAGGAAGTTGACTTTTTGCCAGAGTTTTGCAAATTTCTGTCTTTAGATGATCGTGCTTTAGTTTTGCCTTTAAATTTACCCTATAATGGAAGACGTCTAGGCCCAGATTTTATACTCTTGGAAGATACCAATTTCTCAACATGCTAAAATTGCAGGAAAGGGCACTTGACCCTTTTCCTTCTACCCCTGCCATGAGCATTATGCTGTAAAATTTTTGATAATTCTGGTTACTATTTTTAGTGTAATTGTGTTCTGTAAACTTCTTGTGGTTGACAAGTGTTAGTAGCACATATTGACAGTGTACGGTAGTTTGGTGGGTTTTGCTTGTCAGATATAGTTGTCAGTGATGTTGTGACATTAGATGGTAAAGAAGAACAGTATCTTTCAGCGCTGTATTGCCTGTGGACATGTGTGTGGCGTTGACATGCGCCATAAGCTCACTACGTTCATCGTCAAGAATCCTCCTGAGCCGGTTCGCATCTTTCTACGTAACTGTGCTTTTGTCGTGTTTTGGTAGAATAAATTTGCTTAAGTGTCAGTAAGAATGACACAGATATGACCGTATATATTTTTATTTAGATATTTTACCTCGTGTCAACAATCACAGGATTGTTAGTTAGCAGTTTTAGATTTATCGTTTTGGTATGTGTTTTTTTTTTAAATTATTAAAATTGTTGTGGCATGAAATGCTTTCTTAAAAAATTGTGTCGATTTGCTGTAGAGAAACTACTCAACTCTGACATTAAATGTGAATATAGCTATTCAAAACTATTCTAAATTCAACGAATATATTCACTTTGTCGAATGTACTTTCATGGTTGAATTTGTCAATAACGACCAAAAATTTTTATGCTTTTGGCGTTTCAACTTCCACGATGAAACATGAAAGATATAAACAATTTTTGGTCGTTATTGATGAATCGTGAATGTATCCTAAAATCAGTTATGCAGAATTTCTGCCAGTAGGGCTGCATATCCGATGTTTCATGCATAATCTCATTGTGTCTGTAGGATCAGGTTTCTGCCAGCAATGGAGGCAGCACTACTCCAAATGCGCCAGCATCAGGAAAGAAAGGAAAGAAGAGCCGTGGCAAGGATGCAACCACCGACAGTGGCAATGGAGATGCTGGCACTGCTGAAAATGATGAACTGGTTCCACGCACTCGTGCGGTAATATATATTAACATTAACACTATTAATGGTAATAATAATGTGGAGATTCATAATGCACATTAGGCATAATTATCAGCAAATTATTAGAATTGTATTTTTAGGGATGCAGTATGGTAAAATAGGCTGGTTATATGACAAAGCCAACTGTGTGTATGCTAAGTGAAGTATGCACCTATGCAGGCCCCTCTCTTCCATGCAACATTGCTGTTATATTGGTGCTGTGTTGTGTGGGTAGTGGGTGTTTAACTATTTATGTTTAATTTTTGTGGTCCTCATTTTCGATGCTTCTTTTTTCTAAGGTCTTTCTATTTGGACAATTATTTATGCTTAAGTTCTTTGTAACTTGTTTAGTAATTTTTTAACATTTTTTTGGAAATTGTTTGTTCATAATGTTTTATATTTTAATATTTGCACTTGAAAAGTGACGGACAAGCTGTCAGTTTAATCAGCACCTGTACTAAGAATTTATGTAAGTTGTGACTGCTGTATGTGAAGTATGTACATTTGTGTCATATTGTTCATTATGGTCATGTCTGGCTGTCATGTCATTAAACTATTACTGCTGCAGTGTTACTATTCTAACTAATGTTGTGCGATACCTTTGAAAATTTGTAATTAAATGATAAAAAATATATTTCTTCTCAGTGCGTTAAGATTGCCATAACAATGGCTTACATTGCAGTGTAATGCAACTAGTGTTGTGCGATACCTTCAATACCTCGCTAAGTATCGTGAGTACCAACGTTTCGATACCAGTATCGAAGAGGTCTCAGTATATTGCGGTGCAACCATACCAACAAGTATCGTGACATGACCATACCAGTTTCGATACTGATCAGTTTGAAATTCAATCTTTGTGTTGTTGACAACTACTGGACACTGCGCGTCAGTGCGTGACAGCAACGAAAAAGCACGTCACATTAAAGCTTGTCAAGCATGTAGTAAATACATATTTTTTAAGTGTTGGTGGGGCTTTCAAACGTTGCGGGACACAGGAGAAATTTACCTCTCCCTTCTCTGTCTGCCTGTGGACCAATGTGTCATATGCACTTCCGGTATTGTAGTAGTATCACGATACTTGATACCTGAGACGGTATCGTTATCTTGGCACCAATTTCAGGTATCGCGCAAAACTAATACCAGCGTTCACTGTGAATAAATACACTCAGTCATCACGGCCGATGGGAGTAGCTGGTGCTGTTGTTGTCAGGTGGCTGGTGATGATGAGATAGACTGGGGTGAAGACACATCGGACGCTGCAGTCAAAGCTCGCCAGGAAGCCGAGCTCTCCGGTGCCACCAAGAACATTGTTATCAGCGACGACCTTGAGAAAAGCGCTCAAGAACGAGTCGACATGTTCTACTCGTTTGTCAAGGTTTCTTAACGGCTCTGCTGTCGTTTGCTTTTTTGTCTGTACATTGTTTTAAGTTAAATGTTGCGTTATGACTGGGGCTCACAGTTTTCCACGCAAAATTTTGCCAAATTCCGCGAACCAGTTCACAAAATTCTGCGGCTCACCGCGGCAAGATTGCCCATATTCCGCAGCTTACCGCGACGTTCACTTGTGCTGTAAACTAAGCTTTATTCTGTTAAAAAAACCTAATTTTTGGAGGCTGAAATGGCACTCAGTTATGGTAGCAACATACAAAGAAAATTACTGATCTTTTTTCTTTTCAAAATTGCAATTTTTCAATTCGTCGCATTGTGATTATTAATGATTGTGCCACATTACGATGGTAATTATTAATAGAGACACAGTTTTAGGCAGTTCATTTCGATTTTTCTCCATGATATAGTTAGTCCACATGGTGTTTCATTTTTGTTTTTTTTTATAATTTTCTCAAATTATGAGCAATTTACATGAAATTTTTACCAGTTGTAGCTGAAGGAATACTAATTCGAAATATTTGAACAGAATATGGCAGTTGATTAAATACTCTTTGCTAGTCGTGATTTAACGCTGACGTCATAATGTGTCACAGATACAAACTTGCTAGTCTCAACTGGTGCTGTCAGTTGCTACCCCGCTTAGATGGTGAACTTAATCTTGTTCGCTAATGAAAAGTGGTTATCGTGTCAGCACTGAGCAACATGGAAACATGAAATCGCGCATCTTGTGATCCAAAAACTCAACATCTTGCAAGCTCAGTGTGATAGTGCACTGTTTTGCTCGAACATGTGGAAGACCAACTGTCCCCAGAGACACGTAAATTCGATCGCTTTGCATGTTTTTTGTGGCTGCAACTGTAAAACTTCAAATGTTTGACACCAACGAACCAGATTTTTCACCATTGAAGCAATTGGGATTAGCCTGTTTGTACCTATGACACATTATAATGTCAGCGTTACATCACGACTAGCAAAGAATATTTAATCAACTGCTATGTTTTGTTAAAACATTTCGAATTAGTATTTCTTCAGCCACAACTGGTAAAAATTTCATGCAAATTGCTCATCATTTGAGTGAATTATGAAAAAACAAAAAGGGGTCCTTTTTATGAAGCACCATGTAATTACATTATTAAGCCAATGATCGTACTAATCATCGGTCATTTCTTAGCTTCTGCAAAATTTCGCGGAAAAGGGCAAATTCTGAGGCTTGGCTCAAAATTTTGCAGCCCACGGAAAACTGTAGGCCCTAGTTATAACCCCTTTAGCTTGGTTGTAAGTTGATAGGTAAGGAAATTGGATAGGTGCAGGTTTAACATGTTAGTTACAGCACACCACAGCCTTGTTCCTATGTGCCAACTTGTACTGTATTGGTGGTTGTAGTGTGAGTTTTTTTGTTGTGCATTTGAGCTGTATTTTCAAGCATGTTCGATTACAAAATGTTAGCTTAGCATAGTCATGGAGTTGTCAGATTTTCTACATACATGCAGAATGTGTTAATTCACTAGACAGAAATTGGCATGAACAGTAAATTTACTCAATTTATCATTTAGTAATGAATACTGCTGACTGATAAACCTCACAGTCCCAGATATTTTATCAATTTTCGTGTACTTGTGTGTTGAGTAGCAAAGGAAAGTGGCCGGAGAGGTGATTGGAACCGAGCGTGAGAAAGAGATTGTGTTGGAGGCGGAGAGACTTGAGATTCGCGATAAAGCTCCGCTAGTTCTGGCCGAGTTGCTTCTTGATGTCAACATAATTGCCCAGATCAAACAGTATCGCAATCTCTTCTGCCGCGTACGTATCTCATGGGTGTTGCCGTTGTATGAATAAAGGGTGTATTTGTCTTGTAACATGGAATGGGAGCATGTCCTATGGCTAGAAATGTAGCCAGGAGGAAAAAAAGATGCAGTTTCAGGGTTCTCACTGGTCCTGAAAAGTCCTGAAATTGGTCATGGGTGCTGAAAAAGTCATGAAGAAGTCCAGATTTTTGCAAGTGTTATCCTGAAAAACCAAGATACTGAATCTGGAATTTTTTCCAGTAACATTTGTGCTTAATCATTACTGGAATTGCTTATGTGTTTCACATAAACTAAATTACTTAACTTTTATTTTCATATACTACCTGTCAGGTAATACTTCATGTATCATGTTTTCTCACTAAAATAACTCAGGTGCTTGTAGTTTAGCTAATTGCGTCGATGGGTTTTTCTCGTTTTAATGGTGGTGAAAAAGTCCTGAGAAAGTCCTAAATTTTGGTTCTGTCATTTGAGTTGGAACCCTGTATTTGCAAACATTTGTAAGAAGAAATTCTTTAAAAACTCAACGAAACGGATTTTTGTAGTTTGGTGCATTATGTAGTGTTGCATTACCTGAACTCTAAATTTAGAGTTAAAATGTAATCTAATAGCTTGTTACATTTATCTGCATTCACTTTGCCACCATGTCTTGTTAATAGCATAACGTTTGAACATTTGATTAGAGGCTCAGTGCCTCAGTAATTGGGCAACTTCGCTTTTTGACTTAGACTTTCACTGAGACTAAACTCACCTACTTAGACCAAAGTCGAGCCGAACTAACCTGGTTAAAGTCAGTTCGATTTGCATAGAAATGATAGCTTTAGCCCTTAGGGCTTAACTTTCGCTGAGCCTAAATCCACTTCAACTTTTGACTTTAGCTGAGCGAAAACATGGCGACTATTTACAGTCCTGTACGTGTGGATGGTTTAGTAAATTAAAGCAGTCTGGTACCATAAATAAATGCCGTAATGAATATGCAGTGACGTCAGATGTTACTTAATTACGTTATTTGCGTGCACAGCGCAGTTAAATAAGCAAGTCCAAGCATAACTGGTTGATTTATTTCCTGTTAGGTTTACCTGTTTTTCTGCCATTTTTAATCGTTTTGGTCTAAGTCAGTAGTGGTCTAAGTCAGTAGACTTAGACCAAAGTTTAGTCGAACTGTGGTCTAAGTACAGACTTTAGCATTCAGCTGTAGCTTTAGGCTCAGTGAAAGTCTTAAGTCAAAAAGTGAAGTCGCCCATTGTATGATAATTTGATGTTAGTCATTTGTTGACAAGAAGACTGACCGAATAGGAATTTAATGTATGTGACATTAATACTGTTATCAGTGTATTAATCAAGTTGTGCATGGTTATCAAGTAAATAGCTTTTCCTGTCATGATACACTGTTCACTTGTTCGCTGTTTAGCTGTGCTGTCATTTATGCTCAGCATGTGCCCATGCCAGATTTATTTTTGGTTTTTAGTCTACCATGCTTTAGTAAAGGTCGAGCTATTGGCATGAGTTGTCGTCTATCATGGATGTAATGGTACAAGATAGGGCCTAGGAAGTAGGTACCTATTGATCACTAATAGGAAGTCACACATTGGCTTGCAAGTGACATGTAAATCATTAACCTTGGATGATGTTGAAGGGTCATAATGCATTATGGCATGCCAGTCGTGTGGTATTGTGGCTAAACAGTAAGTTGTAGGGTCTCGGCAATGGCAGCATCGCATAGGGTGCTGGCGACTTCCTATATGCTGTCAATAGTAATCATGTTTCCAGCTGCAGCGGTTCTGCTCCAGTTTTCAGTGGGAAGTTTCAAGCTATAACAGGCCATATCTCGGAGAGAGGTAGGGCCAAGGTTGTTATTGATCACTAATAGGAAATCACATACACCTTTTCAGATGAGATAAAAATCGTCGACCTTGGATGACTTTCAAGGTCACTGACAATCAGTACGGTCGGATATTCTACCGACAGCTGTGTGCTTCTTGTTTAGATGCAGGTCATCTACAATCCGAATAAAGCCATGATGAATTGTTGATTGCAAGCAACAGGTTGTTTGCTGTATGGCATTGCAGTTGACCCAGAGCAATGAGAAGGAACAGCGTTATCTGCTGGGAGCGTTTGAACAGCTGGTTGGAGCTGTGCACCCCACGGAACTGATGCCCAAAGTTCCGCACATTCTCAAGGCATTCTATGACAATGACATCTTGGACGAGTCGGTCATCATTGAGTGGGATGAAAAGGTCAGTTTGTGAGATGGTAATTTTTGGCCATATTCTACTAAACAATGACTGCAGAGAGGCAGGTTTTCTCCATCAGAGAATCCTAGTGATGGTACAACAGTGCTGTCTAAGGACCAAGTTTTTAGGCTTCTGTCACGGAGGAGTTTATGATAAAAAAAAGTCTGGCGACAGTTTTTGTAGACATGCTAGATAGTTTGGAGTTGGTCTGAGATTTTTTGACTAAGGCTTGATAACCATAACATTTCTGGAAAAAAATGAGGTGATAGTACTTAATATAAAGTCAAGAATAACAGAATGCAGCTCGTGACTTGGTTGTCTGCACTGATTACAGGCTTCACGGAAGTATACATCGAGGCTGGTGACTAAGGAAATGTCAAAGGAGATCCACTCGAAGGCAGCGCCATTCATCCAGTGGCTGAAGGAAGCCGAGGAAGAGAGCAGTGAGGATGATGATGAAGCTAACAGTGATGCGGAGGTTGAGGTGATTTGAGCCTTGTTCTTGTATTGCACACCTGCCTTCAGTGGCTTCTATCCCCCTCAAATCTGAAATCAAAATTGGGCGCAACTTCCTCCCACTTTCGGACTCAAGTACCTCTCTGCCTGTTATGGCTCTTTTCCCTCTCTAGGGAGAATTTTTGTTAATGGTGTAGATTAAAAAATAGGGGGGAAATGAGAAATGAGACAGGGGAAGTTTGATTAAAGGTGATAGATTACCCAGTGAAAAGGGGGTGTTTGATCTGCACCGTTAACAAAACGCCTCCCCCTATTTTTCACTGGGTGCAAGGTGCACTCGTCAGATATAGGGATAGAAGCCACTGCTTGCCTTATTCACCATCCTATAGGCAAGGCACATTACTTTTCTTACCTATACGTCTTTCTGACCCACATGACCGTTAAAATAAGCAGTGTAGAAAAAGGTTGAATGGATGTTCCCCTGAGCTGGGATTAACCATCAGATCACCAGAACATTAGAAACTGAAAAAACTGCCACATTTCTTACGGATGGCGAATGAATTGTTGGGTCATAAGGCCAGACTGCAAACTACGTCTAGCAACCAGGACTGGAAAATTGGTCCGAAAAAACCTGCAAAGTCAGTTTCATTTTTTTCCAGGTTTTTCTTTAATTTTGTTGTGAAAATTATTACTATAATATTTTAATTCATGCTTTAATCGTAAGTTTTGAGTTATGACTTTAATTACATCATTAATGTTGCTCACTCATAAGAGGGTGTATAACACGTTTTTTCTGGATTGTATTTTGTGCTTGGTGCTCATTGGACAAAAAACCTTTAAAAATTTAATAACCTAAAAAAACCTAAAACTTAAATATTTTCTTTAAAAAACGTAGGTTTTTTTCCAGTCCTGCTACAAGTGTTAGGTCAAATTTTACATTAGTGCACAAGACTATGGCAGTTGGGCGGATGGCTACATATCGCATTGACACTTGTTGCCATTATTTGTTCTTGTTTATATGGTTGGGATACTTAGAGTGTTGGACCATTAACGATGCTGGAAAACTTTGGTTTTTCGAACCAGTTTTACAGCCTTACAGTTTACAGTTTTTAATGCCTTACTGTATCATCAACTGGTATTGCTGACTGTCGCTGTCAAGTTTCAGCATTAGCTTTAATAGCACAATATCAGGGTGGCTTGGTAGCTCACTGGTCATAGCATTGGGTCTGCGATCGAAAGGTTTGATTCTCGAGTGATCCGTTCCACTGTCAAATGAAACCTCTGAGCAACTTGTTTGCATCCCCGTGCTTCTGTCACCAAGCGGTATTATTTGATACCGACCAAGGGGTGGTGATGCTCTGTGGCTGCGAGGTAACCTTAGGTACGCACTGCCCGTTAGGGATTGCAACCTGGATTTTGAAAAACCTGGGGCCTGGGTAAACCCTGAAACCCTGGTTTTGGCAGTCTGCAAAATCTGCGGGTTTCGGGTTTGCGTTTTTGCACAAAAGCGCTACGTTTAGTGGAATATTATGCCATATTAGATATCAGCAAACACAATTTTGACTAGTTATTTTTTCTAGCCCCTGCATGAAGCAATTACATTATTGCAATCCTTAAAACTGCTTGTTTATCCCTCATGCCTGCTGAGTGGGTTTTTTCTGCAGTGGGAACTTTGTGCACGAGAATCCGCTCTCGCTTGGAAACGATACGTTTTTATCGTAGGTGCTAGAGGCAACAAATCTATACGATGTTCGTAAAGCCATGGCTACATGCACCGATTTCCTCATCCAGGCCCGTCGAGAGGGGGGAAGTCAAGAAAAGTTTATTTTTCTCAGATTATTTATTCTGCCATATAGCAGAGATTTCCCCAAGCCCCACGACGTTTAGGGGCCCACCATTGCTCAAAAATATAAATTACACCAGAATGCCCCATTTTGAAAAGCAAAATTTAAAAATTTTCTCACCAGAAGGGCCACACGAGAATGTTTTTCCCCGGCTCCACTGTGGCTCTCAACGTCCCTGTCCTCGTTCGAGGTGTTGTCCGAGTTTCTCGGACAAAGAAATCGGACATGTCGAACGACACCGACGACACGTTAGACGACGTGTCTGATTTTTTCGTCCGATGTTCTGATGGGCATATTTTGGCTGACATGTGCAGGCAAAAAAACCTCATCTGAGGAAATTGGTGCGTGTAGCCTAGGCCTATACCTATTTGACTGAGTTAATTTAAAGTTGATCTAAGTCTGTAGATGGGGCCCTATGTAAGCACGCAAAATTTGCACAAGTGTTTCTACAATTATTAAAAGTTGTTTTTTTGCAATTTAACACTATCGTCTTGCTATTATTTTACGACGCAGCGAGCATAAGTTCGTCTACTATTTATATGAGAACGTATCGGCTACAGATGGCAAATGTCATTTGCAGTTTTACTTGTATACGGTCTCCATCTTGCCAAACCCGAACCTGACCCGAAACCTGGTTTGGCACATTCCAAACCTGAAACTCTGGTCTGGCAAAAAGGCTCTGGGTTTGCAGTCCCTACTGGCCATGTATCACAGACAGTGGTTTGTCCGCACACAGTATCCCCTGTACTCCAATAGACAGCATTCTGAGATTAATGACTGTCTGGAGGATAACAGGGAAGATTATTAGAACTGCCATTATCGTTAGATATGCACAATTATAATTGGCAGTTCTTACAATTTTAGGTTTAGGTCGTTTTTTGTGTATTCTGTTTCATAAACTAAAAAAAGTTAAAGTTTTTGTTTCGTTATTATGTGTATGTGCAATTTTGCCTGCAAAGGCCATCCCCAAAATGACCTATACTGTCTCGGGCGGGACATAAAACCCTACTCTCTCACTCACTCACTGTCCACTCCCATGCTCACTGGTCTAAGATAGGGAGCTGAGCACTATTACCTAATATCATGATTCGTGCAGCATCTTTGTTTTGCTGCGTTAGGTGGTGTATGCGGACGGCAGTGGTAAATCATCAGCTGGTAAGCCGACTGCAGTGGCAGCATCCACCCCAGCAGCTGCAACCATTGACACTACGGCTACGGCAGCCGATGAAGACAGCGAGGGCGAAGATTTCGACATTGATGCTATCTGAGAGAGACGTGTGAGAGATTGCGGGTCGGCACAGACATGGGATTACTGTTTGATTGTATCTGTTGTAATCTGATGATTGATAGTATTTGTGATGCTTCTGGTGGGCCGTTGTTTGACAAAATTATTATAATTGATAGTTAAGCTGCTGCTGTTGCTTCTGCTGCTGCCCTGCAGTGTTCTGTTTTCATAATAATAATCGTATATATAATATACGAGGGTTGTTCAAAAAATTTGTAGACCAACATAGTTAGGCAAAAGTTGTTCCAATCATATTTTGCCACTTTTCAACATGTTCTTTTGCAACTTAAATGCATTTGGTCCAGCGTTTCTCCAAAGCTCAGATTCAGTGGTAGAAATAATGTTGACCTTGGTCTTCCAACCAGCAATTTGCCATGCAGATTGCGAGGGCATTCAACAAGTTTGTAGTCTGATATAGATAGACAGTATAAATGTCAATGACATTGTGTTACTGGTTAATACCATCTAGTGCTGCAATAGTGCACAACTTGTTATTCAGCTATAATTAGACATCATGAAAGAAGACACATTTGCTGATGATGGGGACGTAGTCTGGAGGGCAAATTGCTGGCTGGAAGACCAACGTCAAAAGTTATTCGACAGAAAAATCCCAGCGTCGGGGAGAGACTGGATTAAGTGTATTTTAGTTGCGGAAAAAGTGGCAAAATATGATGCATGTATCTTCTGATAACTATGTCAGTCTACGAACTTGTTTAACGACCGTCGTACCTTGATGCATCGGTATGTTGTCCGTGGTGGTCAGAACTTTTGCCGATGTTAGTGGGAATTAAAAAGCGTATTGAATCTATGTGGTTTGGATGTGTCAAGGCATGCTTTCTCATCTTAATGCATATAAATATCCGTAATTCGTGGATCAGATCAATATTCAAAATATGGAAAACTGCAGTTGTTGAAAAAGTCTTACATTTTGCTAGCTTTGATAACTGTTTCTTATGACTCAGCCCTTACTTAAGTCATTTGACTTTACTTTGAGATAGTTTCTGTTGCAGAATGTCGTCTTTGGAACGTAAATGCCAAATTCTATCAATGGAACTATATGAGCAAATGTTTATTTCCTGTTTAGCTTGTCTTATTCTTATTGTCTTATTAAAATTGTTGTATGAATTGTTTAATGAGCCAACTTGTTAAACTAACTGCAAGCACTTTCAGTGGATGTCTTGTTACTTGAAACTGTTTAAGTTTAAACGAGATTCTGAGGCATGATAAGTGAAAAATGTGGCATTCAAAACATCGAATAATCTGCTGAGGGTGAAGGTTGCCATATCCTGAATGGTCTGTGTCATTAATTACCGGTATGATATGTAAACTAGTTACTGATGGGCTTTTGTGCACTGCAGGCATATAATAGTGTTCCATATTATAGATCGGCTTACTCCAGCGTACCCAGTTGACATATTGCTACTTTGCCATTACTGTTTGGCTTTGGAAGCATGCAGCGGATGTTTGTTGAAGATTTTTCACATTTCTCATTGAACTACGAAGTAAGCGTAGAACTCAGTCTGGCAGTGAATTGTGGTGCACGGCAACTGCTTAGAATTTCTTGTTACGACTGTTTATTGTCTGAATATAATCTGCAAAATGTTGTTGCTTGAATGATTCCGGGCTGTTTCATAACGTAACAGGCTGGCATGATTGTTTGGCTTGTTGGCAGTATATATAGCTACATGGCAACATCGTTCTTCTGGCAGTATACACTGTGTCCCATAAAAAAACTGGACGCCTGCTACATTTTACAAGTACTCTAACAGTGTTGGTTTAATATTAACAATTTTTGGTACAAAACATAGCTATATAATCAGATCTTAACAGCATTTGTTTTTTTTTGTAAATATATTAAGAACAGAGTACCAGCTGAGGCTTTCCTGTAGTGCTCTCGGGAGGTAACTGCACGGTATTACCCTAACAAAAGAACAACATCTTCAACACCAGTCATGAAATTTTAAGTGATTAAATATTATAGCATTACATACTGTTGATTAGCAATGTTTTAGTCAAAAGTTACAATAAATGTTCGAAACTGATGTCGCTTTACTCAGAAATAGGCCCGAAGGTGTCTTCTTCATTGGTGACGTTGCTTTTTAACCGTCGATGTTCGTCACAAGTGAAAAAGACATCTCAGGGTCCTTGTCTAAGAAAAGAGACAACAGTTTCACTTCTGTAAAATACGACTGACAGTTTGACAGTTATGATGTGTATAATCAGCAATTCATTAGCTTTATAATGTTTAATAAATTGAATTTTGTGATTGACGTTGTTGTTTCGTTGAAGTAATATTGTGCAGTTGTCTCTAATGCGAGCACCGCAGGAAAACCTCAGCTGGTACTCCATTCTTGACATTTTTACAACATAGCAAATGCTTTTAAATGCTGACTATATAAGTATTTTTATACAAAAGTTTGTTAAAATTGAACCAGGAGTGTTGGAGTTATTTAAACATGTGGCAGGTGTTCAGTTTTTTGGGACACAGTTATATAGCTACGTGGCAACATCATTTTTTCTGATACAATTCCATTGCTGGTTGTTCCGCTACTTCTTGCCATGCTGTATCGATAGCTATTTTACTTCATTGGCAGATGTGCCAGTGCTTTAAGAACTCATATTAAACTTCTGGTTTGAGTCTCATTACTGTTGTTTTTGTCAGTTCTTTGCAGCAGTTGCACATTCTGCAGCTACTTTATTGGTTTCGTGCTGGTCCTGTGACATGAAGGACAGATTTATCTTGCGTCAGACTGAGTTTGAAGAATGTCAGAAACGTGATTGGTTATGTAAAGACTTCAGTTATGATTAATATTACTAGCCATACATAATGACTATGCCCAAACCACTTAGTCTTTGTTGCGATAGTTTCACTATCCAACGTGCTTTTCCCAAATGATGTTAATCCCTGAATTCTGTTGACTAATTGAAGGTCATTTATTATTTGTTCGTTTTGAAGGAATAAGGATCATGTAATTGGTTTCCATCAAGTTAGCTGAAACAGCGTGACGGCTAGATTCCCGCGAAATGCACGAGACCTGTGGGCGTGTCTGCATGCACTGAACTGCATCGGTCCATATTTTTCAGCATTGTAAACAGTGGCCCCGATTTATCTGAGACACGGTTCGTGAACTTCGTGTACGGTGTAAGCTTATGTAGTCCTCGCTGGTAACGAAAACAACTCATAGATCATGCAACGACACGTTTAGACTCCGGTAAGCATCTTTAGTAACAGACACGGCTGTTAATGTCAGCCCGCAGTGCTGTAGTTAAATCTATTGGTACGACTTGCAGCAGCTTATATTGCACAAAGGAAGCCTGGAAAACTGGAAAGCTTCGGAAGCTGTTTCTCGCCTTTCCATTTCAGGCCGGGAGTTATGTATGGGCCGCGGCCTCAGTCTCGGCCGCTGATTGGCCGACGCTGGAGGCGTGCCGCTATGACGTCATGCATAGACGTCAATGGGCTCGGGCCGATAGAGCATGTGGCTATAACCTATTTTCACGACTGAGTGTCGTTGCGTATATTTTCACGTGAAAATTAAACCCATCGATAGATGCAATTGGTGCAATATCGCGCTCATAACAATTATCACCGTTTGTATATTATTATTTACATGCTCAATAAATGGGAGAGAAATAAATAATTTTATATAAACTGATTAGAAAAGGTTGTTTAAGTGCAGTGTGTGTGTACACACTGTACAGCTTTATAAAATAATCCTACTAACGACAAACGCAGACAAAACGTTTAATTTTAATTTTTTTTTATAGATTTTCGCTTCCATGTCGTGTGTGGCAATTTTTTTTACCTGTTGCAGACTTGCGGTACGAAACATTGGAACTAATTTATAACGGGGCAAAAATATGTTAGATGCGTGCGACGTAAAGGCCAGTCCGTGTCTGGTGCTGTAATAATTTGCGGGCAACGTGGATGTTTGTTTTGCCGAAACGTGTTATCGTATCCAGCAATTGTGGCGTGAAATTCATTCGGCGATTGACGCGCTGTGGTTGACTGGGCATTTTTGTGACCGCATGCCGTGGCAATTGACAGAATTGACCCGTCGTTGTCGGAAGCTCCGCTGTCACTGATAATTACCGCTCTGAGCATTTCCTGAGATACTGCGTGGCATTTTGGTGTGCCCGACCGTGCAGAAGCCGACGTGAAACTTCATTCATCGTTCGAACTTTGAAGTCTGTGCCTACAACACTGACGAATTCACCGAAGCACCCAACGCTGACAACACAGTGCCTTAAGTAAGCACCGGCTTTTTGTCACATATGGGCGTTATTTTGGTAGACAGAAGTAGAAGTAGCATTAGAATAGGCAATGCTCATCAATCGTCAGGCAGTCAGGGAATTCCATTTATTGTCATTCAAGCTGCCACATCAAGTGAATGTAATGAACTGCAGTGCAAATACGAATAGGAGAAAATTGTAAAATAATCACAGTTGCCGAATTAATGCGTTAAAGAATTAACCCACATTTTAAAAATTAATGTGCGTAAAAAAATTCAAAATATTCAAGTAGTTAAACGTTGTTTTGATGCCATAATTCTAACACTGCCACGGTCCTGCGACTCTGCCACAAGTTTGTTGGTCGTCATTCCAGTCGCCCGGTTGATGTAGTGCACTACGATATCAGCAATATATTAATGCGTTTATGCGCTAACCCATGCATTAAAAAATTGACATCTTGACACACTACAAATATTAATAAATTTGATGAGTGGCACTGGTTACAGTATATACTTTATTATAGCATGTGTTGTAATTTTAAAAAATCTTTTGGCGCGTTTTGTGATATAGGATGTTATGGAAATGGTGCCACTTTCTTAAATTTTAAGGTTCTGGCTTGCCTGGGTGGTCGTCATCATATAAAACGGGTTTTTGGCAGCCTGTCGGAATGGTGGACATGAACTCATTTTAATGTTAGTTCAGTAAACCGAGAGCATGTGCTTAGGATAAGGTAATTAGTTTTTGGTGTTTGATGATAATGACTGTGATTACACTCGATTATTGTAGTGAAGGGTGGTCATGTTCACCATCATGCAATGATTTAAGCTGATTGTTTCCAAACTCTTCGATTGCGTGATCTACGTAAAGCGTGTATGTTCGTTCCACTGTCTTATGTGCCAACTGGTAGGCGTTGAAATATGACAATCAGAAGAAATCAATGTTAGGCCCCATTCGGAAAACTCCACACACCCTGGATGAATGGTCCCGGGCACACTCTTCTTATTTTCTCCCTCACTGACTTAGATGCTTGATTGAAGGCAGTGAATTTAGAATTTGCAATGGCTGCAATTATTGGGGAAGGTTCAGGTTAGCATGCAGCTGGTGGACTTCGCAACTTATTAATTGCCCAGCTACTCTTCATGCACAGTTGCATACATGCTTCGTTGGCTTTTTTTTTCATACTGCTAGAAATTTGGGTAATTTGTCACAACACCGGAGCGGAGGAAGGAGGTTATTATGTATTAGAGACCCACTTTTTGTCTTTCTGAAAAAAATTAATTTAAACAGTCTTGATTTATGAACCGATTTTGGTGAAATTTGTTGCCCAAGTCAGCTATGATTAAGTTTTGGTGGTGTGGTGGTGATCTGGTTTTGGACACTGGCGGATCTGGGGGTGGGGGCAATCTTGCCATGTCCCTGGCCTTCTAGAAGGAGTCCAGGCTCCCCAAGTCCCTTCTAGTCATATACAGTGGCCAATACGGCCACATTCTTTTTTAAAGCAACATGCAAACAAAATGAAAATATTTAAAAAATGTAAAATATTTAGGCGGAAATTCTGCACATGATTGCTAAAACACTTTCAGCTGGGGCTTTGCTTTCCTGACTCCCGCCCCCTCCCCTTCTTTTGCCCATCCAAAAAGCTCAGGTTTGCGTGAATATTGTGGATCGTCCTGTTGTAAGCTGGAGGGGGGTCCGGACTCCTGGACTCTACCTGGGGGCTCTACCTTTAGATCTCCGTCATAGGCTTGTGCTACTGCACTCGCCATGCCCCCTCTCTTTTTCCAGATTCTGGATCCGCCATATAGGTTCCGGATCCAAGGACCAGGGTTCCTTGGTCTGGATCAGGATCAGGCTAGTGGAGATTTGTGCTCTTTGTGTACTTCTAGTAATTATGCTGATACTGGTATTTGCCCTTGCTGTTTGTTCTAACCCTTGCTGTGAGTGCTGTAAACAACAAACAGCGGTATACCCGCTGTACCGTAACGTAGCGTAGCGTAGTAGGATCGGTAATTAGAATAATAATTAAGTGTGCATTCAAAGTGTAACGGACGGTCGTGCATAAGAGTTAATTTATCACCCACCGTCTGCAGTCATTTGCGTTGAATTAGCAGATCTTGTTGCTGGATGCCCAAACAAAACCGGTACGTGGAAAGATGAATGGCGACGTTTGAGCCCAATGTTCCCATTTCACGCGCCATATACCGCAGCAAATATTGAGATCGCGGTGGCGGTTGTTGGGATTTGGAGCATTACACTTTCCATACGGGTAGTTTACGGCAGTGACCCACTGCATAAGTTGAGCGTATATCATCCAGTAATGATTACGTACTTGTTGTGACCCGGCGTCGTTAGCCATATATGCATTTTATGTTGTAATATTTATACTGAAATGGTGTCAACATATTCTAGTCATTGACCAGATCACTGGTCATCATCATATTATATCAAAGACTATGATGCTTAGCGATCACATTTACCCGGTGTGCAGTGCAGAACACTTCGATTTAAGACCACCACTGTGCAATTTACCAGTGGCGTAGCCAGAAATTTCAATTGGGGGGCCTTGTCGTCCTTCTCCTCCCCTCTTCTTCCCCTTTTTGTTCCTCCCCTCCCTTTTCCTCATTTTTACGCTTCCTTTCCTTTTCCCTGTTCTTCTCTCTTCTCTTCCTTTTTTTCTTAGAAGCAGGACCCTCTAAAATCCAGCTAAAGGGTCTGGGGGAGCGCTGTGAGCTCCTCAATCAAATTTGGTGTACTTTAGCTTTAAAAGATGAGATCTGGTGGCAGCAATTTTCATTATTTTCCTTAGAATAAACTGATCAAACTGGTAAGTTTGGTGCAGTTTAAACGTATGCTTATGTTTTGTCTAGATGATGGGGGGGGGCTTAAGTACTCTGCCTCCCCCTCTTGTAATTTACGCATCAATCTAAAATATATGAATTACACTGATAAAAAAAACAGTTGTCTAGAAACTTGGGCCGGAGTTGGTAGTCTATAGGGTGATCCAAAACAGCAAGTTTTTGTTGTATCAAGATTTGCTTACTGATTTTTCGAATTTTTTCGCCGGCGCGTGCTCGTCTATGACTTTTTAGCAAACCGACGATCAGTGATCCCAGCGGACCCAGCGCACCTCATCATAAGGTGTTAGAGCAACATTTTTTTTCTATAGATCGATATAGGCCTAATTCTGGCCATGTAGCAGAAAGTTCTGTGAAGTCGCCCGCATGCCTAACTGCATGCAGACTTTACTTTATAGTTCCAGGCGTTTTCCTGCCACTCTCTTTTTTACGACCACAGCTCTCACTGTGTTGACTGTTGGTCTATTTTCGTCATACAGTTATTGCGTCTGTGGCTGTGTCGACGTGTTTTGCAGTTTCTACCCGCAGTCTCACTATAGGCCTGTCATCACAGGCGCCAAGTTTCAGAATTCAGTCATTGTGGGGGCGACGCTGACCTATCCTTATTCATTCACTTCGCTTTTCCCCTCTTTTCGCGTCCTTTCCCGTCTTCCATTTCTCTTTTTATCCTTCATAGGTCATACCTTTCTTGTTCTGTATTCCGCCCCCTCTGCCCCGCCCTAAATATACCAGGGGGTCAAGGGAGCGCAGTATAGCCCCCTATATAGTCGGATCGATGGTGAACCAGAAGCTGCGGCTTATTCTACTATTGCAGAAAAATTCGTCAAAATTATAACGCCTTGTGGGGGAGGGGGCGTCGCTCAATGAACATTTTGTCAGTGGGGTGGCTGATTGCCCCATGCCTGTCATGACAGCGCTGAGGTAGATGGATCGGTTAGCACGCACTGGCCTAAATGCGCGGCCTCCACATTTTCCACAGTCGATCTGAGCTACTTTCCACGTCACTGCCTACCGCCGGACTGGGGTATTTACGTACTGCATAGTGGCCCGCTTCCCGGCGGCAGCGTTTTTTTCTGCCGGTACGCGCCCCGTACGCCCCGGGGCTGCATAACGTTTCCTGGCTGGACGGCGCAAAAGGCGCCTAAACAAGTATTTCGTTCCGTGTCTGTGTAGTGTGCGAATTTTTTTCGCCATTGTGGATATATTTTGTTTAATATGTTGGTGTGCTGTAGTTTCAAATTTTTGCCGGTGTCTTATTTTCTGTATCACCCTGTAGGCTGCCGAAATATGTTGACGTTTTTCTTGTAAAACGGTGAACGTTTGCTAATTGCTAGTTCCAGTCATATAAGCAGTTCCTTAGCTGTGCCGATTATTATCCTGTAGTGCACGGAGAATGAAGCAGTATGGCCTATTACTTAAAAGAGTGGGAATATACTTGCATATCTGGTCTTTAGCTTTCTGTTTCAACCGACGCTGATGCATTTAATTTATATTACTCCGTCCATGCCGGGAGACGGAGTTGATTCTGCACTGCAGCTGGAACTGGTATGTCTGCTTGCTGCTCCGCTGCTGCGGTGTTTGCACAGCAGCATGGTTGACCCAGTAGTCCGTGGTCATACCAACCAGCTGCCACTTCCTTGCAGATTGCCTAAAGCACAGCTGTTCCGTCACGAGTTAGCATTGGCGGTTCCGCACAAGCCCAACCTCCACTACTGAGATCGTGGACTTTGTGAACAAGTCGTATGTATACAGCAGCACAGCAAGCTGTATGGAACATTTTGATAGTGGCGTAACTTCAAATGTCGGGCCTCTCTGCAAGAACGTTATTCAGGGTCCCCTGCTTGCTTTCTCTACTCCCTTCAAGCTCCATTTTCTCCTGCCCTTATCTACTGTCCCATCCCGTTTCCTTTTATCCCTTTCTTTTCCCCCTTTGCTCCCTTTCCGTAGAAGTAGGAGGTCTTGAGGAGCGCTGTCAGCTCCCTCAGCGGTTTCCAGGCCTGCGCTCCGGCCGAATACGTATAGTTTTGAGTATTATAGCGCTCCAGAAACCGCATCTGTTGACACCAGATTTTGTGTTTTTGCTTTGCGAAAAAAATAAACACCACAATTTTGGGCGCCCTAGACCCGCGGCTTCCCTCCCGGTGTCAGTAGTAACGCCACTGCATCTTAAGTCAAGATGCTGCAGTTTTGTTCGGGGCTTTTCGTCTTTTTCGCAGACATGTTGTGCAAATAATTTCGCAGATTTGCTCTACAGCAAGTAGGCTAGCAGCAAATCCGTCGGACCACGACAAGTCGTACTAAGTGTAGTTTGGGATGTATTGCACGACTTCCGGGCTAGTTTTACTGCTACTGCGTGGACGGATAGCGTTAACGCTCCGAGAACGGCACGCGTGTCTGCAGGCTGAACGTCTTGACGCAACCCCCCTTCTTTCCGACCCCCTGCTTAGACATAACCCCCTCTCTGCTGCTGAAACTTCTGCTTTCATGAATATACGGGGGTCTACATCATATAATACAATAAACCTTGGATCAAATGCTCTGTCGTAAGAGTAGCCGGTGAATTTTTCGGCCACTTAGGGAGGAAAGTTTCATAATTTCGGCTCTAAAATATATCAGCTTTCTTTCTATAGATGCTTCCAAGTGCATTTTTTTCGTTCCTCGTAGTCAGGGCCCCTAGCTGTACTCAGGGAAAATCCCCTGGAAAAGAAACGGAAAGGTGGAGGCACTGCAGAGGCATAGAACGAAAAGGTAGAAGGAGAAGAAAAAATGGGTGAGGGGAGGTCAGCGCTGAAATGGGATAGATACATCTGTACAAACATCACTGTTGATCAGTAAGGGCGGCTTTAGCTAAACCGCTTTGCCACATATCGCAGGACGGCGTCGTTTATGCACATCACATCGCGCCTCTGCAGTTTCCCGTTTTTTGCACGGTGAATTAGTCGCTGATTTTCTGTGTTTGTGTATGCAAGTAAGTAAAGGCCGCAAGATTGAGCCGTCCGAAGATGAGTAAAAAAGCACTTAATAACATTCGAAGTGATCTGTAGTTCTGTATAGACTGGCGACGAAAAGTTACGAATACCGTGCAGTGGTGCACTTGGTTCGCATTTGCGCAATAAAATTCAGCAAAACTGTAAAACTGCTGTCGTGAATATTGCATCTTTATATAACTGTAGTTTTATTATTGTACGTTGACTGTTGCGATAAAACGAGAATTAAAACACTCGAGTCGACGGTGACCGTCTCCAGTCATTTATTTCATTTTGATGTATTATCGTTGTTTTATTGCAAGGGAGATACGGCGTGAGGAGGCGGAGAGGGGATCGTCGAGGGGTGTTTTGACTGTTTCTACCCTTGGCAGTTGGCTACCTGGGCGCCGTTTTGAATACTCTGCAACTGACCCACGGGTCCCGCCCGTCACGGCAGTCAGTTCGCATTCCTCTACCGCCACTCTCGACGCCGCGAACACACAGTTAGCTCGCCATACAAACAACTCTCCATACATCATTGCCCTGCACTTGCGGTCGAAACGCGCTATTATTACCATCGGCAACAACACATTTCGTCGCCATTGTGGCATTAGAACTGTTTTATGGGGTCGCCGTCGCGATAAAACCGATAAAATCTGTTTAAACGACCGAAGACGGTGTGCGTCGCGACTTCGTTCATTCACCTGATTGCATTCAATGAGTTTGTCATCACGAAACGCTGTAGAAATTTGCGCCGAGCTTGTGTTTTGTTGCAAGCCGAAATGCAGTAATACGCCTGACACATTGTTCGATTTGCCGAAGGGTTGGGAGGGGCTAAACCCTGCCGCTGGATGAGGACGACCTCCCCAGTGGTGGTAGAAAATTTTGGTCTGGGGGGGGGTCGGCTTCGAGTACGTGCGGCTGTCTCACTGCAAATATGGAGCAGAAAATCTGCATTTTTGTTTCGCTAGAGGCGATCTATAACTCTAACCTGCTAGGGGAGTTTACGACGCTCCCCAAATCTAGTTTTTTTCGACGCCTGCGACGCCTCGTCTTTGCACCTTCGGCGAACACTGGCCTGAGGCCTCAGTGACCGAGAATGATATGCAGATCCGTTTGGCACTTTTTATTGAATCCGGCGTTATGTTTCACGGGAGCTCCCTTTATTTTCGGTTGGTCACAGCTTTACCAAATCTTAACCAACTTTTGATACATTTTGGTGTATACGACATGCATAACTTTCCACGTTATGACATTCAGCTATAGCTTTTCTGTTCTAATTGCATCTCGGAGGGGGTTGGACATTGACGCAAAACACCGTCGTCAAGATTTGTTATTAGTGTGTCGTTCAGTATAAATGCTGCGATTCTGATAATATATGTGTATTTAGAAAAATCTCCATCTTTACATAGTGCAACGAAGTTAACGTATACACTTAGGAATTTCCAGGCAAAAGCTTTGACTGCCCGGCTGAGGCCACGTTGTCAATTAGGACCGAAGTGCAGTGACCAAAGCACTTGGTGACCGCAAACTTTGTGCCGTTGGCGATGCCACGCTGAGCGCCAATACTTGTGCTATAGATCGCCAGTCGTCACTGTTAGCGTCTGATTGGCTCCAGACTTAACCTCACATTAATGTTAATTGACTTTTGACTCATCAGTTCCAAGACTGTACTACAGTGGCTTCTATCCCTATACTTGATGGGCCAGCTTGCGCCCATGCAGTGAAAAATAGGGGGAAGTTTTGTTAAAGGCGTAGATCAAACCTCCCCCCTTTCACTGAGCAGTTTACACCCTTAACCTATCTTCCTCCGTATTTTTTATTTCGCCCTGTTTTTTTAATCTACATAATTAACAAAACTTACCCCCTAGATAACACTATCATTTTTTCGCAGTTTGCTTTGGAGCCTTTCAGCCCTCACGCTACGACAAACGGCTGTATAGTTTAGTGTGATACTTCAAGATTATCTGTTCTTATATTATCTATTCTTATTATCTTATTTTTTCGTTTTTCTCTCAAATCTATAGGCAAAGCACAGCATCCATCCGAGCGACAGCGTTATTTTACCGCAATTTTGTGAATACGTTTATTCGCTGTGAAATCTCACTCTGCGAAGCTTCTTCTTGCATGCAGAATTACCATAGCTAATACACGCTGTTACAGAAGAGAATTGAAGCAAAAGTAGATACAGTCCGTTTCCTCTCAGACGATCAGTTTGGATTCAGAAAAGGTACAGGAACCAGAGACGCTATAGGTACGCTGAGAGTGCTCACAGAGAGAAGTGCTCTGCCATAAGGCAGGTTCCTATGACGATGGCCTCATCCGATCCAGCTCTGTGCTCCTCTCTTCAGCTCCTCGTAATTGATCTTCTTGTCCTCTTGCTCCATAAGTAGATCCAGCATCTTCCCTCTTGCTTTTCCTCTTGGCCGTCTCCCATCTTCCCCTCTAGTACAGTCTTCAGAAGACAGTCATGTCTTTGTCTTAAGACATGTCCTATCCAGTTTGCTTGGCGTTGCTTGATGACTTGCATCAGACAACGTTGTTCTTGCACCAGACTCAAGAATTCTTTATTTGACACATGTGCTGTTCAGCTGATCTTTTCCATCTTGCTCCAGATCCACATCTCATCCAAAGCTTGTATACGTTTGATGTCTTTTACTGAGTGTCCACGTTTGCGAAGCAAAAGATTAAGAATAAAAACTATTACGCATAGCATTGTGACAGAACTGGAATATGCAAATGAGACAGTGGTGGTAGTGTGCAGTAAACCGGGTGATGTTTATGTTTACGATCTGACCTTGCTTCGGGTCACCAGACACGTACGTCACGCTGCAGGGTACGGACGATGTATTCCACCGGACACTGCAGTGGATGTTGTCCTGGGACTGACAGTAGGTCGCCGCTGTTGCGACTTGCAGCACTCAATGTGCGTTTAATTACTTTCCGAGTACTACAGCCTACAGGCTACGGCCCAGATACGTCGACGGTTCAGACAGACGGACGGGGGGACGGACAACTTAACGATGACACTGCGGCGCTTTGCATTACATGCGTCGGTCGGTGACAAACAAAGATGTAGTGGCGTAGCCAGAATCCGGATGTACAGGGGGCAATGAGAGGTAGGTTGTGGGGAGGGAGGGGTGTCTTCTCCAGCCCCCTGCTCACTAATTTTTAAAGATTTGTGTGTAAAAATGAAGTGTTTTGGTGCATTTTTGGCGCTATTTTGAGTGTCAGAGTTGGCTCTTAGGGGCACTAGCCCCCCCTTATGGCTACGCCAGTGCAAAGATGTCACCACGCTGCCGACACGAGATGCAACCGTCCACACGCATACAACACTTGCTTATGTTGAAATTGAATTTCGATAGAAAGTCTACTTTTGCTCGCGTCGTCGCAACTGACGATACATTAGGTCCATTCGTGTTAACGCGAGATTCGCGTCATTTTTTCTCTGCCCTGGGGAACCGTGACAAGAGACAGACAGACGGACGGCGGACGAGCATTATCCATAATGCGGTCTATCAGGATGGCCGCACAGTGAAATTTGCTGCGACATATTGGGCATGCCCCATGTGTCATGATGATATTGTAGCCCTCTCTGTAGAGCGCGTGCTTGTTGCATCAGTGACGAGCGTGATTCGATCTCGAATGATTGCATGGCCCCAGTTACCCCCACCCTTTCTCTCTCCCACGCCCCCTCGTTTCCCCAGTGACCTAATGCGAACATGCATGCATGCCTGCAACGACAAAGGTTGATTGGCCTACGACCGCGTGTCAGTCTAGAGCTGTAAACCTTGATTTAGTGAAATATAAATTATGTCGGCCTACTTTATAACAGACTGAAATGAAGTTTTTATATGCATGCCGTCGTACCGTGAATGCGTTACATCTAGGCTATAGGCCTACGCGCCCGTAGGCCAAAGAGGCGAACTTCGTCTTGGCCCATAACTTGGCCAAAGTATAACGACTTTTGGTATAGACCCCTGTATAGATTTCTACGTATACAACGTTATACATCGTAAACATTCAGCTCTCTAGCTGTTTGACCCAATATTATTTCTTATTATAATCAGAATTAGATGTTATGTTCATTTGATAAGCGATCGTCTTGATTTATTTCATTATTGTTATTATTGATTAAAAACCAAAATATTATTATTATCACTCGTGATCACTGATCACTCACTATATTATTGTCTGCCATCGTGCCTTTTAAATCATTTGGACTTTCTGGCGCTGTTTAAGCTAGACTATTGTCATTATCGTTATTGTTGTTACTTTTAGTATTATTATATGTTTTAGCTCTTCTATCTTTATGTCACTGTTTTGTTGCCTTATTTTGCAAATAAAGATTCAATTAGTCCCTATCAATTCAATCCATTTGCTGCACTGCTGTGAACGTTTATAATTACGCAGGAAATTGAAGTTTTCGTCTCGTCACTGTAAGCATGTTTTGTAAACAGCATATTGGATAATGATAGTGCGATTCTAAGTAAAAAAGCTCCGTTTGTCAAAAGCCGTTGCCTAGAAATTCATCCGTTGTAGTTTTTCAGCTAGTGGAAATTTTTAATGAGAATCGCATCGTCACCGCTACCGACTAAATGGCATGTTTACTTTAGGCATATACCATTGATGTTGACAGGCCGAAGTATATAAATTAGGCCTACTCAGGGTACCTCGGCCTACTATGGGCCACATGGCTGCCGGCTGGTTGGCTAACTGTCGTCATTTAGGCTTCAGTTCAAAACCCTGTAGCCACGAAAGCGCCTAAACTAAAATGGTCCCATACTGTACTTGATGCACTTTGCTCCAAAACGGGTCTTTGTTACATATTCAAGTAACTCGTGTCAAGTGGACCAGTTATATTACGGTAATAAATTTTATTGTGAGTGAGCCTATCAGCATATAACTGGGCTTGTATGTATGCGTATGCCTATATGCCATGCCACAAAGACTAGCCGTTAGCAGCTCAGCTCTTGTATATTCAGGTTAACTCAGCCTGGCCATCCCTGTGCAGTTAGGTCTTCGCAGCCCTAACCATATACCAATCCCTAGCCCTATCCTGAACCCTAATCCCTAACCATATCCCTAATTTCTAACCCTAACCCTAACTCTGTCCTTAACCTTATTTCCTAAAGCTAAGCATATATCACTATTTCTAGGTTTTGTCGGGTCACCTATGCCCTTCCTTACTTGACCTGACTTTTCTGCCTGAAAATTAGCGCGTCGGTTACCGTGCTCCTGCTTCGGGGAACGTTTACAACAATTTTGATGTTTGTAGCAGTGTTGTACGTTTTTTGGTTTCGGACCCGAACGTGACAGACGTGCATAGAGACGGAGTGACGGACAGACGGACGCGCACGACGCGTAATGCGGCCTGTTAGGACTGCCGCATAACAAAATTAAATCACTGTCCAGTAGCGGCAGTTAAGGAGAGGTGACTGATTGACTTCATACACTAATTGCTGAGTGGGTGGACGAGTGAGGTAGCTTAGTGCGTAAAATGAAGGCTGTTATGTACTTACTAAATAGATACCGCACTGCTGGAGTGGTTAAGGGAGTACGCAGTCCGAGCTGATACCACTCCAGACAGTGCGGTATCGTACTTGAACCACGCTCAGATTGCCTGGGCTACACCGCCGTCCGTTTGCTTCATGGCCCAGGACTGCAGCCGAAATCTGTGTAAACCGTAGCAGTGCAAGCTAAATGTGGTTTAATATGTGTTACAGGCCAATGGACGCGTGTTGAGATGAGGATCGTCAGACTCCTGAGCCTGTTGGTCGTATCTTGATGGCAACATACGATGGTTTCTGGTTCAGTGACCTGCCCAGTCTCCAGGTCCTCCAGCAGCCCACGTGTCCCACCACGACGACGTCGAGCACTGGTTGCGGTGGTAGTTACTCGACGGTGGCGAGTCCCACGGGGTCCGGCACGGCCTGCCTCAGTTCCCCGTCAAGTGGTTATTCCTCCTCGGACGAGGGTAGAGCGACACCGGGGATCGACGGTGGTGGGTGGCCGGACTGTCTGCTGTCGTCAGGCGGTGACCCGTACCTCGGTGACCTGGTCATGACGCCCCAGTGCCCTACCAACTCTACTGCCGCTGCCGCTGGCGTGATGCCGTGTTCGTGGGGGACCGGAGCTACTAGCCTGGTCTTCGATGACTTCATGGACACGCTTTGGGACTCACTGTCTAACGGCGGCATGGATGCTTCGCCGCGACCAGCCGACACAGGTGCTTGGCTACTCAACTAGTCTTTACTTTCGTATACATGTATATTAGTAAATAATAGTAAATAACAATACTAACAAGGATTACAAAGTAATTTGGCATAAGATGGGGGATCGCTGTGGCAAGTCCACATAACTTCTCGTTGTTTGTATTCGCCAGGTGGCAGCATTGGACTGACAGTTTGGCTGCAATTTGCAGTAGCATGTATTGGTTCTTGGTTCGTCTTCCCCTATATCCCCCTTCCTCTAGCGTTTAGGGACCCCCATCCAATGCAGTATGTCATTGGATCTCACAAGTGTCTTGCCAAATGGCATCTAAATCTGTCGAGCGTTTCAAGCTGGGTGTACGACTGTGACAGACGACAGACAGACTGACTAACAGACAGACCACGCTGCGGAGAAATTTGTAGCTAAAGACGGAATCGCTTGCACTGCAAGAAGCGTTTTTACCTAATAGTACTAATAATAATAACTAGATAAACATGTCGGCCCAATGGCGACCTGCAGTCGTCCGCCTATCTCTATACACTGCGTATCAGTTCTTTAGTCTTAACCGTGACCTTTTTGAGCTCTTGATCGGCAGACCGGTACTCGATTTACCTACCCATAGGAATAGAAGGCCGAGTTGCACTGGTTGGTCAGTAGGTTAATAACTCACTGATGCCGACTGATTGTAATTCGTTGATGATTGTGGTGATGTAGGGGGCTGGTCGGCGGAGATAGAGAGTTCGGCAAGAACGTTGACAAAGCAATATCATCATCCACATCATCACTCCAGCACGTCGTCGACATCCACTGGCTTGTCCTCGCTGGACTCGACGTCATCATCGCTGGACGCTGACTGCAGCGGTCTGGTGGAACTTATCGATGACGGGCTGCAGACGTCGGAAAGCGGTGAAGTGTTTGTTGGTCCGCCGCAGTCCGTGGCATCTCGCCTCGTGGCCCTTGACGCCGCGGCAGGACGGAAGATGACGAACGGCGGGGCCCCCGGGCTACAGCGGCGGCACACGGTGATCGGCGATGCCAAACCCCACCACCAACACGGCGGTGGGGGTCGTGTGGGCGCCATGCCTCCTCCCACCGTCACCCCGCTCCCACCGGGGGGCCGACTGCTGGGCGACTTGTTGTCGCACGGACCGTCACAGCGCTCTCGGTCCGTCGCGTCACACTCGCTGCTGCACGCGGCCACGTCCACCAAGTCACCACGAGTTCGCGGCGCCACCGTGCTGGCCAAGTCGTGCGGTGACGCCCTGCTTCAACGCGCCACTGCGGCCGGCCTCTCCGTCACCGGCGGCGGCGTCCCTCCAGGCCGTCGGTGCGTTACCGTCAAATCGCGAGGTCCTCCTGCCGTCCCACATCACCAGTCGTCGTCCGCCCGGGTGTCCGGTGTCCGGTCGTCCTTGCCCTCGTCCCGACTCTCTGACAGCGGCAGTGCTGCGGGCCGGGTACCGTCCTACCTTGCCCTCGACGATCACCGCTACACCCTGCGAGTTCCTCCCCCGCCCACCCCTCACC
>Ga0056128_1000239_pt1 | contig 42491 bp, 17 predicted proteins | sample WorMetLIZISLAND2_FD_71113 | JGI IMG/M metagenome (GOLD analysis project Ga0056128, IMG submission 71113) | Marine gutless worms symbiont microbial communities from Max Planck institute for Marine Microbiology, Germany - Olavius geniculatus... ... | reverse complement strand
CTTTGGAAGACTTCTTTTCCAAAGAAAGTATGTGGATTTTCGAAACTTTTTTGGAAAATGTCTTTGGAAGAATTTGAGAAGATCTTCCAAAGAAGATTTTGAGAAAGGGTGCGCAATTTTCAAAACTTCTTTGGAAACTTCTTAGGAAGAATTTCGGCAAATATATAGGAAAGCACTTACCTTGTCCTACACGGAGAAAGCTGTGTAATAAAACGAAATTTGCAAAAAAGTACACAATGTTGACACTTAGTTTAGACGTCATATGTGACGTCATAGGTTATTTGCGTAACGCTGCGGTAAAATCAACAATGAGTAAGTAAAGGAAATTGACGTTTGGTCAACTTAAAAAACGAAGCGGTGTGTAAAATGTGTTTCCCGCGGAAGTAATGTCATAAACTCAGATTTCGCAATATGGTGTGCAGAGCTCCACCCCCGTGCCAGAGTGGAGAATATTGTGCAGCACCAGGTGAACTTTTAAGTGTCTGAGCACATTCTGAACAGGCCCTCACACGCTAGAGAATGTTTCTTCTGTCCAACATTTTTTTATCTTTGTGGCCCCTGTTTGGTGTAACATGCCTGAATCCACCTCTGGTAGTATCATCTAGATTTGATGCTTAACAGTTATATATGTGTACTGTTGCAGAATATACATCTTCTTCAGCAGCAGTTCAGGCTCTGACGTTGGTCATGGTGGTCACACATTTGGTTAACAGCTGCAATTAACAGTGCACTGACAGTTATTCCATGTCAGTTGTTTTCAGGACAGACTTAATTAGCGTTATTAGTGTTGTGCTTCTGAGACTTACGGACTTAGTGTTGTGCTTCTAATGCTATGGGCCAAGTGAATCGTTTCGTTTTTGCTTTATTAGTATAGTGTGTTTACATCTCAAAACATTCTATTTTATTTACATTTTTTTGTTTTCTTTGCTTTACCCGGTACTTAAGTTACTATTGATGTAATGCTGCTGAAAGTCCTATGTACTGTTATTACTACTATCTTTGATGTCTGAGTAATGCAAAAGATAAAGAACCTAGGTTGAAGGTTTGTGTCAAATTCATGCAAACAAGACTTGTGGTATGTATTCATAGCAGATTTCGTGATTGACAGATTATGCAATTGCCTGAGATGCATAAAGTTCTTAGAGCTTCCAGAACTAGTGGGCCAAGTAGATTGTGTTTTTGCTTTATTAGTATAGTTTGTTTACATCTTGAAACATTCTATTTTGTTTTCTGTTGTTTGGATTTTTGCTTTATTTAAATTGCTTCACTTCAGCTACTGTTGATCTATTGCTGCTGGAAGTGTTGTAGTTCTTATGCATTGTTATGTTACTGTCTAGTTGTGTCTGAAAAGTTGTGGAAAAGATATGGAACTTAGCTTGAAGATTGGTGTCATATTCTTGCAAACTTAGACTTTTACAATGTTTTTTACATTTTTTATTTTTGCCATGTTTTTTAAACGTTTTTTTTTACTTTCTCAGCGTTTCGTTATTTTTAAAAAAATGTTTATCAACGTTTACAGCCTATTACGGCATTAGGTGTTATGCATTTCACTGGCATCTTAAGACGCACTTTTAAAACCACAGAAACGAAAAGTTGTGGTCGTTTACTTAGTCGACTGATGAGTCTTGTGACTTCACGGTTGTTGAAATTGAACAGGGCCTAAAGATCTCCGTCTCAATGCCTCTCTACGGTTCTAGCTACACTGCACCTACAGCATTAGGCATTATGCATGAGGTTGAATAAAATAATGGCTAACGTTTTTTATTCAACGTTTTTTCTTGCTACTTTTTAATGTTTTTAAAATTTTTTTCTGAACGTTTTTTTTACATCTATGCGTTATACAGATCCATGCAGCTGCCTGACTGGGAAAAAATTTTAGAGGCTGGCATGGCAGTTAGTGTACAATATATTTTTTGGGAACTTTTGTTTATTGGTTGCCCCAATGATGTCCAGGGCTGGAGCCTGTAAAGCTGAAAAATTTCTAGCTTTTGGCCATTAATATTACTGTTGCATTTTCTGATTGCTTTTCGTAGCTGATAACGTCACAGCAACAGCGTCACGTTGACACACGCTGCAGAGAAATCACTGCTGACCATAGGCTGCTGCATGTTGTCGTTCTTTTACTGCAAGACAAGTTAGACAACAGATCCAATTTTGCGCCAGTAGTGACTTATTGCAGTTTCTATAAAATATATAATTTTTCCAGCAACACAAATTGCCAATGCATAATCTTAGTTACTGGTCTTCTCCCGTAGGCTTCAGTGTAGCAATTACGACAAACACTGCTGATACACCAGTATTTCTGCCGAAGATTATGAAAACGTATACACAAATCTGTTACATAGGTAGTATACTATGGAGTGGACTCTGTAAAGGTGCATATGGCGCGACGTAACTGATCTGAAATGACATGGTTATTTTGACAAACTGACCAATGGGCAAGCAGTAATGCATTACAGTATAGGCACCGTCTAACGTAGCCTACGAGTCAACCAATGACCAGTGAGCTCGCTCTGCTTGGCCATTAATCAGTTCGTCATAAACTGTCAGTTTAGTTTAATTCAGTTCAATTACGTCGCTCTGTACGCACCTTAATACCCCGTTTACACGATCAAGAAACGTCCAGCAAACACATTCAAAATACACGTGCACGACGTGTGCTCTAATTGCTCGATATTTGCTTGATGATTGCTTGATCGGGTAAACGGGGTATAACAGGACAACGAGTGATGCCTGAAATAATATGAATGTCCAGGAGGAGACTGATTAGGGCAAAGGTGACTAACTGAGTAGATACAAAGGCAATGCGATGGATTCTGAATTTCACAGAACTTTAACAATTAACATTTAATTTAATGAGTATGTAGGCCTATTTTTCTGTACACAGTGTTTCATAAAAGCGCCCTTTTTCTTTGTTTTGTAATTCACTCAAATGATGATCAATTTCCACGAAATTTTTGCCAGATGAAAGTGAAAAAATTCCGATTCAAAATATTTGGACAAAATGTGGCTGATAGTTGAATATTCTTTGTTAGTCGTGACGAAACGCTGACGTCATAATGTGTCGTAACTGTCGTGAGTACAAGCTTGCCTGTCTCAACTGGTGCTGTCAGTTGCTACCCTTCTTCGATGGTGAACTTTATGTGGTTCACTGATGAAAAATGTTAATCGTGTCAGCACGCTAAGCAACATGGTGGCATGAAATAGGCATCTCGCATGCAGTGTGCTGGTGCACTGTCTTGCTGGAAGATGTGAAAGTCAAGCTATCCCCACAAGTGCGTGAAAGTGATCGTTTTGGGCTTTCTTTTGTGGTTGCAATGGTAAAACATCGACAGATGTAGTTCACCATCAAAGCAGGGCAGCTGTTTAGCAACTATCAGCCATAATTTGTCAAAATATTTCGAATTATAGTTTCTTCAGCTACATTCTGTGAAAATTTCGTGCAAATTGATCATCATTTGAGTGAATTATGAAAGAAAGGAAAAGGGCGCCTTTTTATGAAACACTAAGTGGCAACAGACGATCCGGAGTTCCGGACACAATGACATTGATCAACTCTTTGTTATCAAACAGCTGCTATAAAGTCGCTCAGAATAAACCGGTATTAAGTGCATTATATACCGATAGACCCGCCTGTCGCTAAAGAAGTAAAGGAGGACACAAATTAGCGATAACTAAACTAAACTGGCACGCAGCTGCAGCTTACTGTTCAAGTTGAAATGTTCAGGGCCGTCTGAACTTGCAAATGGTATCTCAGTTCGTTCGCTATAGACAGGGCTTAAGATGCACATGACATAATATAGGCTACAGTAGCCTCCTACTGATTGCAGACACGATCGATATAAGTCTACTTTCATTGCGTTCATCCGTTGGAATCTGTTTAAGCTTGTTAAGTTTTAAGCTTGTTAAATACAAGAGCGGCGATAGGAATCTGAAGCTGGAGAACAAAAGGAGGCAAGAGCCAGAGCACAAAAGAGTAATCATTTTTTGTGTGGGCCAAATGTCGACGTTATTTACTTGTTGTGCGCATCAAAAAGACAGCGGGGTCCTGGGGCAGAGACCCTGGTCGGTGGGATCATGGGGCGAAACCCTACTGAAGCTGAAACACTTAGCTTTTGGACATTCAATGGTGGCCGCAAATTTGCCTGTTTTTTTTCATTTTTAGAAGGCAAAAGTTGTCTTGCAGCTATGACGTTTAATCAGTCACACCTTGGCATGTGTATGGTTACCAGAGGCAGACGGTAGGCCTACTTTATCACTATCAAAATTTCTCCTAAAAGGGAGGTAACCAGGGGGCAAAGGCAAGAGCACGGGGCAGCTGCCCCTGCTCCCCCTCTGGCGCCGCCCATGGTTAGGCTATATGGTAGTAAAATTGTTACGTCAGACGGACAGATGGGGGCGGGTCATAGCGTAAAGCCGAGACCCAACAAGAGGTGAGCACTATATGGCACGGCCAGTAAGCGATTAGGCCTAAGAAAAAATGCGTGCTTCCGGTTGCCGTGTGCCGTCGGTCCCTAGAAAAAAACCTGCGTCACTAAAATTTTTATTGGATCTCAAGAAATATCAGCGCAGTTTTCAGTATAGGCTATTTTCAAAATGTTTCTGAGAAATACTGTCTCCATCTAGCTCAAAATGTTGCGGTACCTCTGCTTAAATTCTCGAGAATATTATTTAGTGTGTCAGTTTGTTTTTATGAGTTGTTGGGTAATGTTACATGACACCTCATGAAAGATAAATAATAATAAAAAAATTCCGCCGCCCCCCCCGTTCGTAATTTTTACCGGCTGCGAACGGAAGCACGATTCTTAATCGACTTGTAGGCCTGTAGGCCTGTTTGTTTTTTCTTGTACCGATAGTTCACTATTGGGTGATTTGGGTCCGTATAACCTATCTGTATATACAACATGTTAATCGAAGGCAAATACACGAAATATACACGGCGATTAGAATCACAACTAGCAGGCATGATGTAGCATTGTACGACGATGTCAGAAGCGCCGCATCTGCTGCTGGTACTGCGGCTGCTGTGGCTGATGCTGAACTTCGTCGTGACTGAGACGCGAACCGTGGTAAAGAGCTGTTGGACTGGATGTGGACTGGACGGCCAGCGGGGGGTGATAACGTGACGGCGGTGGGTGTAGTGCGTTGCTATAGGGCTCCAGGCTCCTCGCCGCCACTGCCAGTGAGCGCGCCTTGAGCTGTTCCATCCTGTAGTCGCGCTTCCACTTCATGCGTCTGTTCTGGAACCAGATCTTGATCTGTCGCTCGCTGAGGCGCAGCTGGTCGGCCAGCTCGGCGCGGCGCCGGCGCGTCAAGTAGCGGTTGAAGTGGAACTCTTTCTCCAGTTCAAGCGTCTGATGGCGCGTGTATGACGTCCGAGTCCGCTTGGAGTCGCTGCCGTCGGCACCGCCCTCTGCACACGCAGCGTATCAGCACCGCAACGTCACCGACAACGTCATCATTGTCGTCATTATAACACACCCTGCAGTCTTGCTAATTTATTTTTATACATAACTGATTAACTGCGCTTTGCATTTGTCGGCACAGTGCTGACATTATTATTGACATATTACGCGACCGTTGAAAAAACTTTGTTGCGCGCGAAACGCGAGGATCTGCAGAAAGATGGATTTCTCAGCGCTCTGCTCCTGGCCTTTTGACATTTTGAGCTGAAAATTGGCACACCTATTACTCCTGCTCTGTCGAACGTTCACACAATTTTTGTTTTTTTTCTTTTCGAGTTAAGAGCCCGTATACGAGATTGATACGGACGGACAAATAAACGCGCAGACGGATGGTCTAGACCCGCGATCTGGCCTCCTGAGACCGACGGCCGCATAATAAACAAAAACGTGACCTCAGTATTGGCATTATATCACGAGACCGTCGGTCTAGCACTCAGAGACAAAAACTGATTTTCAAAACGACCGACAACCGGCAATAGAAATGACCGCTGTGTCCGGAAAAAAGTAGGCCTAACCCCCATAGACAACGTACAATAAAAATGTCAAATCTGAAGAAATGTAAATGAAATTTTGTATGATTAAACCACAATAAATTACTAAAAAATCACTAAATTTTGTTCAAAAATATTATTTTAGAGCGAAGTTATTAATTGTTGAATATCGACAACGGAATATCTCAGTTACCATTATGGCGTTAAATAAGTAAATCTCGCGGTTATTATACAATTTTGTAACTTTAACAAAAACATCCGATTTCAGCGAAATTATGCATTAATAATGCGCCATCTATTGGCAATCAAAATGCCAAATTTCATTTAAATCCGCTAAAGTCAACAATAGTTACAGTGGTTTATGTGAGGTGACCCCCAAACACTTCAGTTTCAGGTTTTTGTGGATTACGCCAGACACCAAAGACCTGAAACTGAAGTGTTTAGAGGTGACTTCACAAAAGTTGCTGTAACTATTGTTTGCTTTGACAGATATATTTGAAATTTTGCGATTTGATTGCCAATAAATAATGCATTGTCGATACAGAATGTTGCTAGAATCGGGTGTTTTTTGTTAGAGTTACGAAAATGTACATTAACCGCAGGGCTTACTTATGTAACGCCATTGGTAACGGTGATATTTTGATATCGATATTCAACAATTCGTAACTCCGCTCAAAAATAATATTTTTAAACGAAATTCGGTGATTTTTAAAATAATTTATTGTGGATTAATCGTACGAAATTTTATTTGAATTCGTTTAGATTTGACATTTTTATTGTACGATGTCAAGGGGTTACCTTTTTCCGGATACAGTGTAGAATTATTTAGGCTAAGTCGCCGTTTCACCTGACAGCAGCTGTAACCACGTGTAGAAACATTGTTGCAAACTTTTTTGGAACATGTGCAAAATATTTTAAATGTGCGCGTTAACGCCGACAACTTTTATTTTGTACACAGCCACAAGTTATGAGCAGTCGTGCTATTTTTTGCAAATATTTTAACGAAAAAAACCTGGTTACACAACACAATAAAACACAAAACATTTGCAAATTATTGATGAAAATGTTTTTATTTTATTTTACATGTAATCACTGCCTAGGTTCATATTATTTCACTTTCTCACTGTCTCGTTTCACGTCAAGCCTGGTTACATCCAACGCCACTCACGCAACGCAAGGCTCTAGCATAGGCCTATTTTTTCGACGCAACTGACGCAAACAACGCAAAAAGTAGGCCACAAACGCAGCTGACACAAGGACCAATACGCAAGAATAGAAACGTCGTTTATTCTTGCATTCGTTGCGTTGCGTATGTTGCGGGCACTGCGTTGATGAAAACTAGGCTTTAACGACGACGATTTCTAGGCGACTGGGTCTATAGAGAACTTTCGCCGTATTCACCCGGTGGATGTGTCATTGTATGTTTTCAGGGTTAAATATTTGCATAAAAACTGCGTCGGAGTGCGTACCGGTACAGTCGTATTCAAAGCAAAGCAGATATGGGTGCGCGTGACCAACTATTTGCGTATCAGGAACTGATACAACGTACGCGGCCGGACGGACGGTGCACACGCGTAAATAGTCGCGATCGTTCGAGTCACGTACGACAGTCTCTCTCCAACATTTTACAGACATTGTGCCTATTTTTGCCGATGACACTCACGTACGCGTGCATCTGCACGCGGCAGAATACTTGGCCATAAGTTCATAACCCAACGTTAGTCGAACGAGTAATTTGAGCAAAGCTCACCTGACGCGTGACAGCATTGGGGATGGGGAATTGGTGTACAACGTGCAATAGAATAATAGTGCGTTTTGAAAAAGTATCCAAATTTGAAGCCTCGCCAGGGATTTTTCAAACCCAAGAGATCAAAACTATAAAACGGTTAAAATCTACGCTTAATGCCAAAAATTTTCTATAGCTCTAGTAATTTCGGTGTTAGCGTAATTTGCTGTTGAAATATGCTTCATAACTTATAATCGCGAAAAAAAATCACCGTGTTTTTAAATTTCAAGGTCGTTTAATGTCATCAGTTTTCGTACCCTTTAAAAGCTCGTCGGCAGTATTTGTTACGATAAGCAGCAAGTCTGTGTCTATTTGCAACCGCTTTCATGCTAAATTAGTGGATAGTCCAGAAAGCACGCATTTTGAAGAGATATCCAAATTTGACGCATCGTGCGGACTCATTAAACTTAAAGAATTGGAACTTGCATTGTTAAGATCTACGTTTAATGCTCGAAATTTCATACGCAAATTTTCTTTGTTATCTCCAGCCATTTCAACGCCATTTAGTTTCAAAATCGGCATCGAAGCCGAAAATCGCAAAAATTACTAAAACCCTCTATTTTAAGGGTTCAAGATCGTTCAATCTCATTGACATTAAAATTCCCCCTTCCGAACGATTGTCAGCAATGCGTGTAAGCAACAAGTCCGTGCCTATCTGCAATCGTTTTCGTGTTAGCAGTGGAATAGGCGCTTTTAGAAGGGATACCTTCTCTGACGCCTTCGTTCGGAGGGGGAATCCATTCGCCCAGCTGCATGAAATTTTGTCACAATAAACTGGAGTCCTTGTGGCAGCCAAAAAGATGATTTCGTTTTTGGCTTGCACTGTTTTAATAAGGCTGCACTGTGTGACACACAGACAGACAGACGCCTCTACGATAGTTAAAAGGCCAGTTCTGGAAAAATTTAAAACTCGTGTTAAACTTGCAGTTGTGAAAGTGTACGAACTGCATTGCAGACTAAACTCGCAATTAGTACTATATCTACAGACCTTATTGCTTTTCGTCCGAGCTGCTACACACTAATTTATCACGTTAGGCCTATGTCGCTGTTTTTTTTACGCGCGACAGCTATGATATGCGCATCCTACCTATTGTAGAGACGTCTGCCTGTTTGTCTGTCTGTCCGTCGGCTGTTACGCTTGTGCGCCTATCAAAACGGTGCAAGTTGAGATTATGAACTTTTCACCGTAAACTGCGACAAAATTTCATGCCGCTGGCTGAGGAGATTTTTTTCGAACGAGGGCGTCAAAGCAGAGTACGCCCCAAAAATCGTTTTTACGGCCATCGACTCCTATAGTATGAAAACGGTTGCAGGTAGGCAGACTTGCTGCTTGTTATAACAAGACTACTGGTGACAAGCTTTTTAAAAAGTATTAACATCGACGACTTTAAAGGACCTTAAACCTTAAAACTTATTTTAAGGTTTGTTGCGATAGAGTTTTTCCCTAGGTCTTTCTGTATGGGGGAGTCAAATATTGGTACCCTCTCAAAATGCGCGATTTCTGCCAATATCCACCAATTTAGCGTGAAAACATTTGCAAAATTAATAGAAATAGACTTGCCGCTAATTGTAACAAGTATACTGTTGACGAGCTCTTATAAGGAATACCAACATTGATGATCTTGAACTATCTTAAGGTCCAAAAACGAGCTTTTTGCGATTTTAGGTTGCGACGCATATTTTAAAAGTTAACTACACATAAATTACTAGAGATAGACCAGGACAACTTGCGTAGGAATTTTTTTAAACATTGACGCAAACAACTGGCGCAAACAACGCAATGAAATATTAAATGTAAATTTTAACCGCTTGAGTTTCGATGTCTTAAGTTCAAGAACTCATCCGCACGTAAGCCTAATTAAATTTGTTACTTTTTTAAAACGCATTACTATTTTAGTGCACGTTGCATACTGATCCCCCGGTGGGATCAGCGCAGCTGTCGCGCGTCATGTGAGCTTTCCTCAATTACTTGTTATTAGCTATTTAGCAGTCTTCTTAAAGGCTTGTAATAACTATAAATATAAAACTGTAAAAAAAATTCTACAAAATGTTTTAACGAGAATGTTAATTAGAATTTAAAAAATGAAAAAAAAATTAAAAAGTGTATTAAAATACTACGTACTTAAATTCAAACAAATGAATAAAATAGCCATTAAAAATTATTTCTAAAAATTAGTATTGAGTCCCATATTATAATTTTATGATTAAGCTTACAATTAACTGTAAACACTACCGTTATATAATGATGGTTATGTCTGATTATGACAATATGATTTAATTACAGTAGGTGCGTTTATCATAATATTAATCCAATTCTTAGTTTGTGTTTAGATAAAGTTGTGTATATTTAATGTTTAATAATAATAATAATAATAACAAAGTCTCTTCTCCTCAAGAAATAAAATGCAAGTAGAATAAATGCGTGCTACAAAAGTGTTTAAAATTGCGACGCGTGCACATTAACAAATATTCATATCGCGATCGTTCAAGAGCGAAGTTAGGAACTTACCGTGTGTACTGTGGACTCGGGTCATCCAAGGGTAGATGGGATATACAACACCGAACTGCGTCTGTTTGATATCACAGCTCGTGTTGTGGCTCGCCTGCTGCTGATGTGTTGGTGCAGTCGTCATCGTTGTCGAAGTCCTCGTCAACGCGTTGCTGTCTGCAGTCACCGCGTTGTCTTGCCAACTCTTTGATGGTTCCAATATTTTATCGTCGTTTTTCTCTGACACTTGCCCGTCGTTTTGGGCTTTGTCTGTGCTAATATCCAGCTCGTTGTAATGAAGTGCGGAGTTCCACGGCTCTGTGGCGTCTACCTGGTGGGGTTCTGTGCTCGGTGTCGCGGGCGGTGAAGGTCGTTCGACTTTGTACGTGGGGACTACAAATGATGACCGGCTGCTGTCGGTGTAGAGCGGCTGACGACAGACTTCACTGTAGCCGTTGGACGGCGACGTCATCTCTGCGGCGTGTCGGCTTGGATGATGTCCCACTTTCGCGTCATACGGTAACACGGGCGACAGTTTGTTGGTCGGCATGAAAGACGTTGATGGTGCGTCGACGAGCGCTCGGCCAGCGCTGACGGCCGGGGTGGAATGGCGACACTCGGGCATAGTTGATGGCGCTACGCCGAGATACGAGTAAGAAGAAGGACAGCAACAGTTTGCCTGAGAGGCTTCAGGCGCTGGGAGTCGCGATCTGTGCTGCGCCAACTGATGATGTCGGCGGCTAAACAACGATGACGTCGAGAAAACGTTTGCTGCAGCGGCAGCGTGGTTGACGTCAGCGTCACAGCGGCAGACGTCGAAGTTTTGACTTCCAGTCGCCGGGTACATGGACGCCACCTGGTGACTGCAGTTGTAGCACTGCATCAACGAGTTCATGAAATACGAACTCATCCTTCCACCATCTAGCAGCAGCAACTCATCCAGTCCACTCCGCCCTTCGCATGACCTCTCGTCTCAGCACTGCTATACTGCAGACTGTATGCTCGCAGTCATCGACGACGCTCCAGTGACTGACCAGACGTCAGAACAACGATGATGATGACCAGTACTGCAGGAAGAGAGATGATGGTTAGTCAGAGCCAGAGAACTGAGCGGTGGAGGCGAGCGGGCGAGCTGCTGCGTGCATACTAGCCTGCGTGGCGCGTGTCATGGCAGTCATTGGTCGACCTACCCCAGCGCGACGTGACGATTTGTATTCTAAAACGGTACCTATTAGTTACGTAATATCCGACCAAATATTTAGCCTTCTGAAAAATTTCTAGAACTTTCAAAAACTTGATGCTAGAAGTCAAAAATGTTACACAAAAAACTACAACGCACAGTATTAACAATGCATCACTATGACTATGAGTTCGCAGTAAAACAAAATGTATCTACGTAAAATGCTTTAAGGCTTACGTAACATCTTTTCTTGACGCAAGTTACAATGCTAGGCTAATTAACTTTCGCGAGTGAAAAATAAAGTTTTTGTTCTTCAAGTGCACAAGCTATAGTTTAATAAACCCTATATTTGGTGTCTACGTGAAATGTTTTTTTTCTGAAATAACTACTTATCTCCAAAAAAGTGCCCGTGGTTATTGCATCAGTGACGTTGTCCAGAGACATAATTACGCAGTATAAAATAAAGATAATTTTAAATATTATGAAAAAAATTAAGCGTATGTTTAGTGTTTATGTATTATGTAACCGTGTCTGAATTCGTCATTATTAAGTTAAATTTAAAGCAAAGACCAAGTGAAACGTTTTTTCTACAATATCCACGTTTTGTTGCCATAAATCTAGTCATGTGCGCCAGGAGTTCGAGCGACGTCCGAAAAACGCAGTGCATGGCTGATGCTATTCACTTTATCTCTGGACTCTCAATTTACTTTTTTAGATTTGTTAAATACCTGTAATAAATTAAAATAATGCAACTGTTTTCTTATGCTGTAAATTATATAGATCTGTAGCTATAGGCCTACTCAGTTTGTAATTATGGTTTAATTTATTTGTCGATAACCATCTTACTTTGATCAATTTTTTATTTTAGTTTTTCTACAAGTAAATTTTACATTAAGCAGAAAATTTGATCAAAGTATTTAAATCTTGCTGCCCCAATTTACTTCATTCCCATTCTTAGCATATACGGTATGTCTACACTAGCTATATGCTCCTAATGATTTTGAAATTTTAGTTCTAAATGATTAGGGCCTATGTGGTTTAGCTGCTCCTTTCTAATATAAAATTTAGTATAATAACTATAAAGTGTATCAGTACATCTTGATTTCTCTTCGCTCAATCGCTGTTTGCTCATTTCGACGTATGCATCATGTAATATGTTTGTAATCAACTCCCGATTTATTTCGTGAGCCTCAACTGATCAGCATCTTCTTCTTGACCATAGCCATCAGTTCTGGTGCTCACGTTAAATTCTTTCTATCGCGTTTTACGTTGATATTGCGTCTTGGCTGAAGACGCGACGTGGACATAGCAAGAGTTCTGACTTCGCAACAATGGCAGGCATCGCCGCCATCAGTCATTAGCGTGCATCGCTTGTTGTGTGGTATCATCAAAACAGAGCAGAAAGTTTTTTTGTTCTAGCGGGCGACGCTGGCGACATCTGTCGATGTTCGGTCGGGTCTTGGGTGCGTATCGATATATCAAACCACAACACTGCTATGCAACATACAGTCGATGCCGATTTCTACCCGCGCCCACCGTGCCGGGTGATTGCCGCGCTTCTGTGCAGGCCATACGCTATAATTTACCATCAACACCACACCATACCTGCTACGCAAACTGGCGGTAACGAACGAACGTGAACTAGTTAACCTATACGATGACTACGAAGTGTGTCTACTATATAACTATTCATCCATGTTAAGCCAATTTACAGTGCGCGAGCAAGGCTGTCCGCTCGCTTTGGCTGTTTTATGAAAAGAAAATTAACAAAAAATCAGTAGCCTATCCGTCGCACATCCAGATATTTAAATGCATGCTAAGCAGATTAGTCATTGATATAAATGCAAGATACATACAGTGCTGTAAGTCTATAAATTTAGCTGTTAATAGGACCAGACTGAAATTGATGAAAGAACCAAGTTCCATAAGACGTTGCCACACTCTATTAGGGCTTATACAAAGTGGCGGAATAAAAGCAAGCTCGCAAGTTTGTGATCAGAATAACGTGTAAGCCTATTCGATTATTTCAGTGATATAGCTTACCCTGCCGTAAATTTGCAATTGGGTAATAATTAAAGATTTCGTCGCATATCATTATATATATATTATATCATATCATACGTATCATTTGCTATGGCGCCCCTTATCCGTAGCACAGGGGCGCTAGTAATTTGATTAGATAATTTTGAAAATTAGCTAAATTTAGCCAAGTTATAGATTTACTTTTATGGACCACCCAATAGAGTGGTTATAATTATCAGTGAGTGTCAGACGTGCGCGCTTTGCAGGGCAGCTGTGGAACATCAAACGCTGCTGTTTGGCCGTTAACAAATTACGACAACAAAAATACTTGTCTTTCTGTGTATTTGTAAACAACTCGCTTACCGCAAACCCGTCATACGCATAAACTGCTCTGACTTATGAGTCAAACATTTTTAAACAACTCGTTATTATTATGCTGAAATAGTATTGATAACGATGAAAATAGTATCAAAAATTTGCCTCGTATATTTGCGCACTAATACATACGCTGTTATATAAATATAACATTGTCTGGTTAATACCAAACTCAACATATTTATGAAATTTGAGAAAAAAAGGTGTAGAACTTTATTTAGTTTTTTTTGCGAAATATTCTTGTGCAAAAGCGGCATATTTTTGATGCTCATATGCACTTAGATAAAAGCATAATATACCAGTGACATCCTTACAGATTATGATGTCCAATATCCTAGTAGAATTTTTGATGTGTTCATCTTCGGCGGGACTAAGCTGACTCAAAGCGCCAGACTTACTATACCGCTTCCCGCCGACAACTAGGTTCAGAGATTGGCCCAAAACTACTAGCATATACGGTTTGGGCATCCATTTCCGATTGTCGGGCATTATTACAAACGCTGACAAGCACATCCGTGAAACCCGCCGTGACCGAAAATCAAAATATTTTGTCCTTGGAATTTTGATCCTATTTTTTCGGAGATTAACCATTTCCATATTGCTATTTTTGGTCAACCGTCAATGTCGCATTTATTTGCGCATACTTACTTTGAGCTTGTCGTGATCGAAAACTGTGTTTTTGCTACTAGAACACTAGAACAGCAAAATGCTTACTTTGGAGGCAGTCGGCTGAATAAGTCAGCATAAGCGTAAAATTTCGTTTTTTCAAAATAGTTTGATATATGTATATCTGTCGTCACGCCAAACAATTTTCGGTGCACCGATCGACGTTCTGAATCTTTCGTCGTGCGCTTCGTTCGTATTCAAAAAAGTCATAAAACAATTGCCTGGATCAAATTAAGTAACGCGAAAACATGCTAATGGTATTTTTATTTTAAGCGACTGCAAGATAATACACAAAATTTTCTAATATGTTGTCTTATTCATTAAACAGTCTTTCAAAGTATCTGGTTCTTTCGACGGTTTTGTTAACGTTTTTCGGCTGATTGCTTATTGCATCCAAATTTTAATTAAAAATGTCCCACAAACGTTAGTTATCTTAACTACACTTTTTACGTTCGCCGCAATTAATCGTCTCTTTTGTTGTAGTTATTTTTTTAATTTCTCACATTCGTCTGCCGGTTCAAGCGTGTCGAGTCTATGCATCATCATTACTGGGACAGGCGCCAACGTTGACAGTTTTAGTTATTCATCGACAAACCACCGCAGCGTGGCCACCCGGGGTCATCGGGTACACGCAAAAAACACAACGCCTAAATGAAATATTATGTCTCTTAGTGGGTCCGGCCGACCGGTGTCCCATTATAGGATTCCCCAGAAAAGTCTCCCCCACCGGCCGACAATTTACTGGCAAAAATCCGCCCCGCCCGGCGACTGCCGGGCGAAACGAATTTTTACTGGTAAATTGTAGGCCGGGGGAGACTCTTCTGAGGGGCGATCCTATAATAATGGGAGACTTTTTATGCGGCCGGCGATATTTTAATAAGGGGGAGACATATCAATTCTGTGATTAATTATCTCTCCCCGGGCGGATTTTCATGGGGGAGACATTTCAATGTGACACCGGCCATTAGGCCGACGATACACGGTCGACCGCAGCGCATCCTGTCTGGCTGGCTGCATCTCTATTGCGTTCGTTGGTTGTTCGTTTTTTGACGTCGGCGGCGTCTGCAGTGCGGTGTTCTGACAAGTTTACGGGACGACGCGGGCAGAGAAAGACGACTGCGCGGCGCGCGGGGCAACGAGACTTGCTGCTTAATTAATGATCGGCGTCACTGCCTCGGCCAGGGCTGAGTGTCACTCGGTGCGAGCTCTCCTCTACGTCGTTTATCAATCAACGACGTCAAACTATATAGAGTCGATGAAAGCGAGGTGAGCCGTGCAGGCGCCCTGCTCCGGGTTGCTCAGTACAACTTGGCTTGGTCGCTGGCGAGCGAAACAAGATGCTACAACTGGCACTCTGTAACTATCGTCCTTATATGACACAAACGCCGGGCGAAGTGAAAACACCTGTATTGATTTGATTTTTTTCACTTACAGTCTTACAATCACTATCGATCGTCGCATCATTTACATGCCTAGAAACAACAGCATGACAAGAAGAAATAGTGTACACATACAGCCTGTAGACTGTAAGATCGAACAGTAAGGCCTCATAAGTTGTACTATTAACTAATTAATATTGCTGTCATTATTATTATGTTGTATTTCTGGGACACTAAATTTGACATGATTTTTATTGCCTGGAAAGATTTTAAAAATTTAAACTTCGTTATTGTCACAATTCTGCTTTTTTTCGCAGGCAATGCAGAAGCAGATTGACCTTATTTGAGGTGGGAGTTTGAGCTTGATGCCAATGATGGCCAGTAATGCCAGGATTATCTTTACCAGCTAATATTAAAATCTGGTAATCCTTTTTTTCAAATTATAATCGATAATGTCGTGATCCTTTTTGGTACGCAATGTTCGCTACTGCTGCTGCTGCTGTTGTTGCTGCTGCTGCTAATTGGTTTACTGCTACATTGTTAGCCTATTAGCTGCACCATATAGAGTAAGACCGTGACAACTAAGTCATTGTGTATGCGATTTATATCATGCCCATCAAATTCAAAGACAAATATAAGCAGATGAATGGATTTATTTCATAGTACTTTAGATTAGTATTACTTACTTACTTAGCAGTTGGATCCTCTGGTCCTTGACAGGACAATGGGCAGCAAGAGTTCGCCATCTCCTTCTGTTTGTAGCCACAGCCCGGACGCTGTTCCAATCGACTCCTCAGTCCACCAGGTCTTCTTTAAATGTAGACCGCCAAGTCTTCGTTGGACGACCTCGTCGCACTACCACGAGGGGTCCATGACATGGCGTGATTGGCTGGTCGTACAGGTGGCATCGTGATAATATGGCCTGCCATCCGAAGTCGTCTCTCTACTACAATGTCCTGTAATCTTTGCTGCTCAGTCCGGCTTAGCACCTCCATGTTAGTCACGTGGTCCTTCCACGTAATGCCCAGAATCTATCGTAAGTTGCACTGATGAAAGACGTCCAGCTGCTGACATATTCTAGCTGTACTCTTCCGAGTCTCGCTGGCGTATATGGCTGTAGAGATAATGAGGGAGGTGTAGAGGTCGAGTTTAATCTTGAGGCTATTATATTAGGCCTATATATTGAGCTCGAAAACAATGTTTACGACACTGGATGGTGCTTATATGGACGGACGCTAGTGCGTTCGCGATCTAGTCCGTCTGAGCGATGCAGTTAGGCTCAAATCTTAAATTCCAGTACAGCAGCACAACAATTAAGCTGTATAGAACGGCTTGATAAGTGAGTTGATGTAAACAAAGCTTTTCATCTTTAGGCCTACGTGGATTTGTTTTACAACTTGTTGTGGATTTGCTGTACAAGTACAACAAATGAACAAAAATCGAAGTAATTGGAGTTTGGCTTTATCGACAGCGCCAACGAGCACGTTGTTCCTAGCCTGGCTGGCTGGCTGGCTGGTCAGGATACCTGCTGATGACTAGTGGTGTGCATTAGCCTATGATGACGCCACGCTGGTACAAAACGATACATTCCCGGCAGGCAACGCACCGTACAATCGCTTCATATGCTTACAACAGAGTAGAACCACCGCCGACATTCCACACACACGTCTCGCATATCATCAGGATGCCTGACTATTTTACTTTAGACTAGACTATAGTTTACGATCAGCAACCGCAGGTACAAATTGCAGAAAATAGTTTTAATTAGTCGTGGCGCCTATAATTTCAGCCTACCTCACGACGCCACTGAACAATGGCGCAATTAATCAAACGCTGCGGCAGTTTGCCCCACTGAGTGACGATCTCCTGCTTCAGCTGATTGACTGTCGTGAATCGTCAAAATTGATAGGCCATTTGTTGAAGAACATCCCAAACCGCATAACTGACTGGATTTAAGTCCGGGCTGTTTGGGGGCCACATGGCAGGCTCGATCAACGTTGATCACGCAACTGGTCATTGGCGTCGCCGGCTTGAGTGCGTCGTCTGATATTTCACAAGGTAGTGTAGCGACACACTTGAGAAATGATGGGATTTATAGTGATAGTATTATTACAAATTGTTTTTTATGCTGACAGTGAAAAAATGTTGAAAATTGGTTAATATTTGGTGAAATTATAAAGTGTGCAAAAATGGTGCCATTTTGGCCTACCCTGTATATAAGCATTTTTAGCTTGTTTTTTGGTCTTGCATTTTGCAGTCGATAGAGTGCAATCGGACAATTTTCGTTGGCGACGAAACTCCGTTAAAAACTCTAGCGTTAACTAGACCTAAATTTCTGAATAAGAATTCGATTGATTTTGTTCACTAGGTCTATAGGCCTACAATCTGCCGTGGTAGGTTTAGTAGGCCTATAGATAGGCCTACGTAACGTAATAGGCTTAGGCCTAGGCTAGTATACACTTTGTAGATAATTCTCAGAAAATAATCGTGATGCAATTATCTCTGTTCTCATTTGTACTTTGTAGCCAGCTGCTTGTTAAATATGTCTTTAAATTGCTTTCTGCCACTGTACTGTGATTGACTTGGGTCTGATGCTGCATTTGTGCAAAATAAAGCCTCCGCGGCTATGGCGAGAAACTTCGATCATGTTTCACTAGCATTCAGCAGATGTCGCTAGAGTCCGACCACAGGTAAGCATTGTGAAATAGAACACTAGCCTATGACTTAAGTTTATGATACATAGTATTATTATTATTATTTATTATTTCATCGTACACGAAGTACAGAAAAAAAGAAAAAGAAAAGAAACGACAATAGAACACAAAAAGCAACACAAACTGAGTACTTGCACAACTGCCAACTATTGGCAACAATTCTAATGTTTGTCACCAGTCTCATCATACGTACAGTCGTCAATTTTTACTCGCGACAAAATCGTTGTTTTACCGTTGTTGGCTCGTCTAGCGTGAAAACGGTTGTGGATAGACATAGGCCTAGATCGACTTGCTGCTTACCATAACAGTTGTACACTGATTCCCCAGATGGCGGCACCGATGCTGTCGCGTGTCACGTGAGCTTTGCTCAAATCACTTGTATGACCTGGCATGGACTAATAGCTTGTGCTTCGGTTCAACGTAACAATCACTTCAGCTCTTTACCAACATTTTCATACTTTAAACTTAGATCTAGTTTAATCTTTCCGTTTGTAGGCCCAGTATCGAAAATGCAGTATCTCAGTATCACGCTAGTTTACAGAGATTCTAACGTTGACATAACCAAAAACTAAATAAGCTTCGTCAGTTTCGAACAAAATATTTTCAATTTCGGCTTTACAGTCACGATGTAGGATATTACCGTATGTATATCGAATATCGATTGGCCAGATTTTGAGAGCAGAAAAACATTCATTGTAGCTCCAAATTTTTCAGGGATCGTGTGATCATGTTATTTTTCGCAGCATCCCATGAAATTTTTACTCTGCAGACTGCATCAACGACAGAAAAGCTGACTTTAGCCTACTTGACATTCTCTGTGTTATCAGCACTTGAATAGTTGAGCTATATACTACGGTTGTAATGATTGCAATGCCGTATGTTTCCGCATTCACGCATTGAAAAGTGATTGTAATATTTATACAATGATTTAGGAACAACTTTAAAATCAAGAATTACTGAAACACCGAGAACGGGTCTGATGTTTCGGACGCACAATGTACACAGTGAGCGCAGTGAGTGAAGAAAATGGCGCGCAGAGATCAGGAGACTTGATATTGATGCCAGCTAGTAGCCTTGCCGGCAACAAATGGCGCGTGCTGACATTTTCTCTCTGTTGATGACAGTCATGTGGCGTCTTAGATCAGCTGCGTTCGTTCCGCTCCGTGCGATCTGTCGCGACCGTCTGATTACGGACGTTTCGCAATCAGCACCACCGAGACGAGACTGTGTCCCAAGTCGCCCATCTCGCCAGCTGGAGGGCGCCGCGACCGTGTCGTCGGTCCGTCGCAGCTCAAATTGTCGCTCGTTCCGTCGTTCCGTTTCAGATTCGTCTGTCAGCACGATCGACCCGACGTGTGGACTGACGATACTCGCGAGATTTTAATTGCCTAATGCGAGGCGGCGTCGTGGGCGGCGGTCATCAGAGCTGAGCTCGGCTCCCCACTCAGCGCGGTCACCGCTGCCGACCGGAGTCAACTGGACACCGCCAGCAGCTCCTAAATAGATTTCAGCTCAGTTTCAGTAACGAGCAGAGCGCGTTATCGTGTGATGGTTAACGCGATTGCGACCGCAGCTGCAGCAGCCGGCCGGGGCGACATCAACGACATCGATTTCCCATTCGACGTCGCACTTACTCAGACAAACCGTCCGAACGACAGCAAGTCTTGCAGAACGACACTGCTGTGCTGCTGTCTACGTCCACATACACACAGACAGACAAACAGTTACACCGAGCTAGGCTACTGGTTGCAGTGTTGCTGGTGTGAGAAATTGAATACACGACCATTGCACTCGCAAGACATTACGCTTTACTACAGGCGGTCCAGTGAAACCATTTCTCTATTTCGCGCTGTTGTCGAGATATTAAACCTCACGATTTTGGAGGTCACGATCTTGAACTTTTTGGGGTCACATGACGTCAGGTGTTGAAGCAAACAAAATGTACGGCATGGTCACTAAATGCCATGACAAAGCATTTTATTATTTTACCCGAAATTGCGTAATAGATTCATTTCCATCGTAAAAATTAACGTACTTCCGCTGGAGCCGGACAAAAAAATTAATGTTACAAAGCAGTAATTCAGAAACAGAAATGTTCGTTCAAAGTAAATAAATATTTTTTCGATATCATAAAATTTTGGATAGTAAAGCCCTTAAAGCACTTTAAATAGCCATTTAAAAAATCATTAGCTTACGTGACCTTATTGTTTTGCGCTTTTTAGCCATCTGACTGGTAATAGTGATCACATAATAAAAAGTTAACGCAACAGAATTTATACTATACTTTTTTGCGATTTATTAAAAAAACTTTGATTGTTTAAACTTAGTGTGATTTTTAAAAATTACAATTACAGACTTATATTTTGAAAGTTCCATATATCAATTTTTTCACAACACCTCACGAAGAGCGTTCGAGTTTCCAAAGGCGTAGATAGCTGCGTACAGCATCGTCCAAAGCTGCCGCTGAAACATCAACGACGCCCTCGCATCCACCTCGTGACGTCACACCCTGCCAGTGATGTCCGAGGATGTGCGCCAGCCACTGGAAGCACAGGTTGACGTGAGGTATATTGCAGACTCCTTCCACGACGTACGTGCCAGGCTGGGAGAAAAACATGTTAGCCTCCGCGCCGCCTACCGGAGCAACTATGACGACAGCTGAGTGAAACATCATCATCGTGTCGTTGAGTGACGGCGTCGGATTGTCAGCGAACAGCGTGTACGTCAGCTCATAGTCTCCAGCTGCGCGCTCCATCAACTCTTCGATTTTCTTTTGCTCCGTGAATCTTCGAGAAGTCGTTCGCCGAATGAGAAGGAGTTTATTTCTCGGCTGAGGCTGAAGCGTTTTGTCGATATACTCGCGATAGACCGCGCTCAGAGTCTGGCTTTCCTGCACGTTGGCAAATCCGCATTTTGTCGAGCGTGGCTGATAGACGAGCTTGGCGCGCACAGATCCGACCACAATTCGCGCGTCGTCGACGCCGATGATACGAAACAGTTCTGACAGACGACCACCGGGCCGCTCCGGAGACATCACCTTAATCTGGCGGTTGTCGAGCAAAAAGTCACGATACAAGACGATTCTGGGCATGATTTCGCACATGCGATGAAACACCTCCGTACCCCAGTACTGTGCTATGACAAACAACTCGTCGTACAGAGGCATCTGGGCGACATCTGGCGGTATTTCCGGCCACGTGTCGTGATTGCACGCGTCGAGTACCAACTTGAGATTTCCGCTGTAAACGTCGCCGTTGACAGTGACTATGGCGTCGCGGTGAATGTGCACGTACGACACGAATGGAGGCGGACGCGTGTGGAAATGTTCCGGGTATGCGGTGCCGTTGTTTGGCCAGTACGTCTGACGGTTTATAGCCTTAGCGTTGAGAAATAGCGGTCGCAGAGGTCGTGCGGAGACCGTCGCGCTGACGTTGCGAACGCAGGTCCGTCTGAATATGACGTCGTATTTCAGCTTGATGGCGCCAGGCGTCTCGATCCACGTGCACAACGTATCGTCTGCCATCCACTCGTAGTACGTCTGTCGCGGTAGATTCACCGTGTCCCCCAGAGAGTTCCAGACACCGTCGCTGCTGGTCGACAACCACGGCAGTGTCACAGTGATAACGTGCGAGTAATTAGCGGCCAGCACATCCAGATAGTCGTCCCTGCTACCGCTTAGCACCTGCTGCGGCTGACATTGGTTCAGCTGCCAATCGCCAGATCCACGAAGTTGCCACGTTCGATGTCGGATATCGCCCAGCTGTGCATTAAGCTGACGAACTCGCTCCGTGAAGTTGCCAGTGGCTTCTACGGTAAACGTTGCGGGAACGAACGCATCAGTGACTTCAACGTCGTCAGCGTTTATCAATTTGCCGATTACATTATCCACCCTAGACCGCTCTGCTTCAGCTATATACGATGCGTACCTCGTACTTAGATGTGTCGAGTACAGAACGAGTGCAAAAACTGTTCCTCCCAACACCACTATCACGAGATAGAGAACTTTTCTATTTGTATATGTACAGATCATTATCAGTCAGCTTCAACTGCTGCAGCTCGTCGACGATGATTCACTACAGGTAAATGTGTGCTTGTAGTGAAGATAATCCTCAGCTGCAGGCGGCCCGCGTTGACGCGAGCACACGTGTTATTGTTCGACATAATCAAGTACCACATCAACGCAAGATGCTCGACATGATATATGCGACTTTCATTGCAATTTGAAAACAATGTTTAACCTTTGCGTTTACTACGAGTTATTATCGTTGTACTTATTAAGCTTAATTATTATTACGTCTTACTGCAAGAGAGTAATACACTGTGTACGGAAAAAAGTAACCCCTCTAAACATCTTATAATAAAAGTGTCAAATTTAAACAAATCGAAATATAATTTCGTAACTTAGGTCTAATTTTCAATAAATTGCCGAAGAAATAAGCACATTTTGTTAAAAACATTATTTCCTAGCAAAGTTATTAATTGTTGATTATCGATAGCAAAATATCTCCGTTACCAATGTGGCGTTACATAAGTATACATGTTTGTTACTGCACATTTGCGAAACTTTAATGAGCAACATCTGATTCTGGCAAAATTCTACATCAGCAATCAAAGTGCCGAATTTTTAGCTAAATTTACCAAAGCAAATAATAGTTACAGTGCTTTTTGTAAGGTCATCTTAAAATATTATAATTTTGGGTTTTTGTGCATGACGTTATCAAGTCATTGCGTGTCGTATACGTCTGTCAAAATTTTGAAAATTAATGGACATATGTTAAAGTTATAAGCAAATACATAAAGAGCCATTTGGAAACATTGTCGCGATTCTAGTGAAAGCGATGCTGTTGTGCATCCGACAGAGTTAAGCCGCAGCAGCAGGCAGGAAGCTGCAGCCGCTGCAGTCGAACGATTCCAGAACATCAACCTCCGCATTAACTGATGAAGAAGACTTATCGCTCCCGTACGTCTTTGTTTATCTGACACGGCGCCGGCTCGCAACATGCGACGTCGCTGCTTTATATTTGGAGTCGATCGGGTCAAATCTTGCAATTAGGAGGCACGGGGACGCCGGACGTAAAACGTAACGTTGCAATGTACATCTCACAACAACTGGCGGGCGGCAAGACTTAGCTTAGCAGAGACAGCAAACAGCGCCACCGGCGACGCCTTGCCTTGTGCTGCTTGCACGTTACGACGACTAATTGTGTTTATCGAGCCATTATCGTAGCACGAATAGCTGCTGCTGTTGCGGCTGCGACAGTTGCAGCGCCAGCGTCTGCCTGCTGCAGTAACCGTGCCACGCCGGAGCAGCACTGGATGCCATTGCCATCTAAGAAGTGTCCGTCTCCATTTGTGTGTTCCTGATCTTGCTGTTGGCTGTCGCCAAGTCGTCTACATGCCGCCGAGATGACTGTTGAGGAAAAATGATGAACAAACGTAGAGCTGTGGAACTGAAGACATCCAGTCAATGTTCACGCGTCGTGAGAGTGCAGCACGATGCACTGGTATGACTGCACGCCAACACGCGGTAAGCACGCGCTTTGTCGACTACAGTCGACTCTCCGACATTTCTTGTTCTACGCTTACGTCAGGTAGGTTTACACATTGTCGACGCTTGTCGTGTTTAACGCACAGAGAACGAGACAAGAAAAGATATATGTGCCAAATGCTAGCGTGATATGCGGACTTACGTTTAGTTGCTAAACGTTTCAAACGTTGACAATAAGTTTATATTATGTCGGACAATGGTCAGGCCTAGTTTGCGGTCAGCGCCTGAGCCGCCTCGCGCTTAAAGCGTTACGTACTCTAAGTAAACATGTCGCCACTCGCCAGATATGCGATTTTCAGTCCGCTCGGAAACGATAGTTTTCGGGAGGACTTAAGTTTTACCCCTGATTTCCCAAATTTTTACACGCGCTAGAGAATGACCAAGTCTTACTAGCATACCTTTCACCCGGGACGTGGGTTCTCCTTACATTTTTTTCAAAGGGGATCAAAAATTGGCTTAAAATGTAGTAAAAGAGCGCTTATAACTTTGGAGTTAGGGGGTGTAGCCCAACGAAACTTTGGCACGTGACGTGGCGCTGTCTAGGCATGATAAATTGGGTACAACTTTTGGAGGGCACTGCCCACTTAAAATTCGAAAGGGCAAAAAACGTCCAAAATTTGGTACGTTTTACGACAACTTTTGAATTTGATCGCAAATATCTCTAGACTGGATAGAGATATTGACAAGCGGTAAACGGCGTTATTAACCGCAATCGCTCTCTCGTTGAACAAAAAAAATTTGGTAAATTTTGGTTCACTAACACCTAAGACCACGTGGCTAATGTTTACCTACCCTAAGTCGTCAGTGCGCGTTCTGCGTATGCTAATGCATTTGACTTCACCCCACGTGACTTTGCCACCGGGTAATTTCACCCCCATGAATTTTTCCCCAATCGGACTCAGGGTGCCTGGCGGACTCACGTTGGGCTTTGCCCAAAATTTCTAGTTAATTTTTTTTATAACGCGAGATCTCCGAGATGCGTGGGTCGACCGGCGTGAAATTTTGCACGATGGTCAGCACTAGGTCCAATTTTATAATGCCGGTCCAAAATTTTTGGGGGGCACACCCCAAAAAAATTTCTGGGGCCAAAACATGCAAAATTTGGCCCGATTTCGGACGAAAGTTCGGCGGCGAATATCTCCGAAACGGATAAAGATATTCAAAATCGGATAAATATTTTATCTACCGCGATTCCTTCTGCGTCAGACGAAACAAGTCCGGTGAAGTTTGGTCCAGTAACTTTGGAGATCTCGATGTGAAATCGTACCTATCTAAAACGCATTTTTAAAAGAGATATTTCGGCCCCTAGGGGGTGCTGCACCCTCAAATTTTTACACCCGCTAGAGTATGATTAAATCTTACTAGCACACCTTCCACCGGGGACGGGGGTCCCCCACACAACTTTAGCTTTCGCGAGTTTCGGGAGCATTAGCTCATATTTCTTGTTTAACTTCTGCTGAGCTCGTCCTTTAATCTTTTAACTAAAAATTAACACTCTGGTTACTTCTGCTTTGAGAAACGTTTCTGAAATTTTGTTTTTTTTTGTGTGTGTTTTCTATTTAGAACTTGATGATAACAAACGGGGAAAAGGCGTACTGCGGCTCATAAGACGGCGGTATAATAAGAACGATAGAACAATAACGGTAATGGTGAGCTTACATCAGTAGCCTACAGTAACAACGTGACAAGTGATGCATAGTTTTATACTTGCATAGAAAATAGTGTTGGCGTAACAAATAAGAGTTAATCTTAAGAACAAAAAGACGAAAACTTGAATTAATTGAATTCGCTAACTTTACATCAGGTAGATTTTTATTATTACTTTTCAAGATCAAAATCAAGAATTTTACAACTTGTCATCGACTGGGAACAAACTAATTTTGTGAAAATAATCATATAGCCATATATTCAATTTAAAAGGCTGTTATGGCAAACTTGAATCTAAAAATTATGTTTTTTAAAGTATTTTAATTTTTTATCAATTGGGCAGGTGAACAGGTCTTGTGCAATAGCCTACATTTGAGCCACGCAGACTAAAAATAGATGTCTGAAACAAGGTTATCGACAACTAGAGAGTTGTATTTTTGCTACGTTAATAATGTATAGCGAATGCGCAAAGGATAGCGGTTGTGGTTAGTATTGCACCGGACGTTAACATTTCCTGCGCGCGTTGTGCTCAGCGGATATGACGCGGTGTGCGGAGATGAAAAAACGACCGATTGATAGCGCCGTACTAATATTAGCGATACGAGCATATACGATAATAGCAAACTACGTCATCGTGCAGTAAAGAGTGACAAGGGGATGGGGACGGCGGTAATGCCGCGGTAACCGAGGTAATTGCCGCGGTAATGAGGACAAAAGCCACGGTAATACCGCGGGGATGGGGATAGAATTTGCGTTTTGCGGTATACCCGCAGTAATTGGGACAACTACAACTTCATCTGTAATATAGATTTTGATTAAAGACATATACTTGTGTCATTTACATACACAGGCCTATATTTTCTGCAGTTAGGTCTACGGTACATATTGTATTTGGTGAAATGAACTGAACGCTAGTCATTTACTGTGATGATTAACTCTGTACTGCTTGACTTGTCAACTGTGGAGTTTATAAACGTTATTAATTTGCAGTACATTAGTAACCAAAAGTAGTAAAATGTGAGGATAATTAGCGGCAATCATTTTCATCCAAATAACAATGAAGATGGAGATGAAGATGGAAACAAAGTGTGCGGGGATGGGGTGGGGATGGGGATGCTAGTTCATCCCCGTGTCACTTTTTTATCGTGCAGGCAAAACGACAAAATATAGTTCTCTGTGACATATTCTGCATTCTACGCTAATGTCAATAAGCGGGGACTGTAGCAAAAAATGAAGTGGGTCCCTGTTCAAATGGGAAAACCAAGTTATCTTTTTCGCCATTATTTAAAGATATATTTCGGTGACAAACACACACACACACACACAGAAAAAGAGAGACACTCAGACACTATAATACAAGGCACAGGATATTTGACCAGCAGCCGGTCAAATAGCCTACAAGCTATTTGACCGTGACCGGTCAAATATCCGGCCCTGTGAGGGCCGGATATTTGACCGGTCACCGCCTTGAACAGCCTTAGCCGGTACGTACAACCACCAAAATGGTGGTCATAGATACCGGCTAAGGCCGTTCGTGTCCGTGCTGCGACGGTTGCCAGTCAAATAGTCACCGCGATAATACAAAACAAATACACGATAGACAAAGAACGATGAGCAGTAAAAGTATGCTGAATAACGTCTTTCGATCTGTAATTAGTTTACAAAGCCACATTTAAGCACGTTTTTATAACAAAGTTTTCTTGCTGTTTAGCACCTTATCGCGAATACTGTGACATTTGGTTTCAAAATTTTAAGATCATCGGCTTTCTATTTTGGTTCGTTCATGCGCTAATTTGCTGTTCGGTTCTATCATGTGGTCTATACAGGGTGGCCCCCCCCAAAAAACGGGGCCACTCTGTTATATAGCTTCTAACGTCAGAAATACTGCTTAGATCTACACGATTTTTTGCACAAATCAAGGTCGTTTCATTCTCAACACGAAAACATAAGTTATTGAAATTAATTATGTGCAACAGTGGCGCCACCTAGACCACTAAGTTACTAGGTTATAGGCCTAACTTATTTCTTAGCTTTCAAATTGGTGACACTGTTACTGTTGCTACAAACTGGTTCTGCTTTTGTCTGCATTTTTGTGAGCGGAATGCGGAATGTAGGCTAATGTAGGAGAGTATGTGCAATTGTGCAGTTAACGAGTTTCGTGTGCAGAAGACGAACTGCGTACGCGGATGTGTGCACTCAAGTCGTGTCCACACCACAGCGGCATCTAACTGTGATGCATACGATTACGCCGTGATTACGGTGTACTTCAAGTGTTAATGCAGTCGCCGAACACGTAAGCTTATTAAATCGATATGACTGGATTAATTAGGTGCGGGGCCTGTGGCCAAAAAAATTAAGTGGGCCGATGATCAGGTTACGGCGGCTTGATGCATTGCCACAATTTATGCAAATTATGATAAAAATACACTTTCGCGCATTATGGAGTGGACGGACAAGTTTTGTCCATAGCCTATGTAATAGGTCGTGTGGCAGAAATCGTAAAAATGCCGTAGGCCTACTCGGATTGAAACTGATAACGCATTAAATGTAGTTCTGCTATAGGATCTGCCCGCTCTCGCTTGATAGTTAACATAAGCTAGCTTACGTTTATCTCCATGATCCCCATTTTTAAAGGGGGTAAGACGAAAAAAGGAGCTGAGAAGAGAAAGTCGGTTTATTAATTAAAAGTTATAAAGTATGAAAGTGAAATAGAAAGAAAGAAAATGGAAAGCAGGGGGAAAGCTGTGTCTTTACAATGTTTAGTACGAACTGACGCTGTTGTCACACGCAGCGTGGTTGTATTGCTTTAGTACAAGTGCGTCATTATTATGGACTCGCATGCGACCATCATCCTCTATATACACAGACGGACACACACTCCGTCCATCCGTACATTGGCGAAATGTTATATGCTCAGTACTCATATAACGTCATCGTCGTATTTCCGTCAGCTACATGCTGCGCTGTTGCCAACGCTGCACTCGCCATTCGCTGCGTGGCGCTACAGCAACTGCTATTATGCAGCGCAACTCAGTGTCTGAAAGCAAGCTACAAACAAGCTCGCTTGATCACGTCGTGAAAACGAACCTGATAGGAAGCCGCTGGAATGATTGTATAATATAAATAAGCGAAGATGTCGGCCCAGTGCTGACATATTATGCGGCTGTTCGTCTAAAGCTGCGCGACCCTGACTCTAACGTTTTGAGCTGAAAAAATTGTCTATCTCGTTTTGTTCACATTAATACAGTAAGTAAGTTTAAGGAAGTAAGCGAAGTGTGAATTTATGCAGGGCTTAGCGCAGTTTGTAAGCCTGAACGTGCGTGAAAGACGCAGTGACCGTACAGCCTGGCAGATTGTCTCAAACCTGGTTTCGCAAAGGTGAGCAAAATCTCAGGCGATCCGGCACTGCTGTCACTCGTCATCTGCACCTATATACTATGTCAAGCACATAAATAAACTTATAGTTCTATATTCTAGTTTTAATTTTGTGACGTCGTGGTATTTTTTTTTCTAAATTTCACATTAGTTTTCTATTCAACTTTCACAGTATACGTACGTCGATAGGCCTACGTTTTAGCCGACCATACTAAAACTACTAACGGTCGCGTATATAGCACGACTTGTTGCCCGTCTGTCTGTCGTCGTCTGTCTGTAACGTAGGCTTATGTATTGCGGCCAAACGGTATGTCGTAGAGAGTCGGCGATAAAGTTCCTATAGGCTGTCAATAGTAACTATGTGTCAATAGTGGCAGTGTTGTGAACGGGACGACTGAAAATGTAAGAAAAAAGCAAAAGAGTCAACATGCAGAGATGGATCGTGCAAGACTATAATTTGCGGCACAATGCAAAAGTGAAAATAGAAAACGTTTCACATTTTTCTGCATTTTTGTGCTTTTATGTTTTTGCTTTCTTGCATTTTCAGCGTTCCCTTCAAAACCAAGGGTGACCAGAAGTACTTGTTGTCGAGAGCCAGAAAATCTTACATGATAACTGCGTTGATGACCAAGAGGAAGCTGCTGAACAGAAGGAGTGTTCTCTTGCTTCCTTGGAACCGCCACTGTACGTTCAAGTTGTCGGTTTGCTTACGGGTATGGAAGTAGAAATAGCTCCGTGGCTTACGGCACCGGTATATTGTATACGTGTTGGCGATTCATATCACTTACGTCAGTCCGTATAACACGAAACAGCATCAGGAAAAGAAACCAAAAAACATGTTGCAGTTCATGGTTTGCCTGTTAGCTAATTATGCGAATGGATCAAAGCTGGTGATAAGCCTATAAAAATAATGTTTCGAGTGGCATAGCAGTGAGTGCAACAGAGAACTACATGATGTAACGCTTTGTTACTGCGAACCGTACTGAGGGTCTCTTCATGATGACTAACATGCAAAAAGTTAGGTTTTAACACAATCGATATTTTTACACATGTTGTATATTCCATTCAAATTGCTTTGTTGTTAAACTTATTTTTTCCATGGTAAGCTATTCTATTTAAATATAGTCAGATTATTATTATTTTATTATTTTTGTCTTAATTGTAACACCTCGTTGCACGCCGCACAGCCTAAAAAGAACTTAACCGTTTGTTTGATTGATAGTGTTGTGCTTTTGTAACAAGCTGGGTAGCGACGACGATGCAAAGTTTATTTCATCTAAAGAAGAAAAGTCGTGCATGTGCTGAATGATTATCTTGCCAGACGTAGATCGAGCAAATGTTGAATCGGCTAGCCTACTTGCACACATTTAATGATAATGAGCGGTCTAGTTAGTGCTAACTGATCTTTTTCTGGCCTTTGCCACTATTGAAATGGTCGTTGATCAGGTGAGCAATACAAGTCCATTGCTAACACAATTTCATGCTGACTATGAAAAAAAAACTAATGGCTAATCATGCAGTACGCGATAATTGCTAACATACTGCACGTCATTGTAGTTTAGCTAATTATTTCCAGCTAAAGCTGATGGATACATTGCTAATTTAGCGCAATGACACTGTTAATTCTGTGAACGTGTCTTATAGTTATCTGATACAATTGGTTCCGTTTGCTGCTTCATAACAGGAGTCTTAAGGCGTGTTTAGAGCGACGTTACTAAACTGAACCGAAATGACATGGTTTAGTTTCTGACATATTGCACGTCATTGTAGTAGCAGTAATGCATTACACAGTAGGCGCCGTCTAACGGCGTTGGTGGTCTACGTGACTATGCTCACGTACGCGTCAACCAATGACCAATGAGTTTGCCTTGCTTGCCCATTGGTTAGTTTGTCAAAAACAAAACCGTGTCAGTTCAATTCAGTTACGTCGCTCTGTACGCGCCTTTAGAACGTCGTTTACTCACCCGTTGTATGCCCACTGGTGCCACCGACCAGAGAGGGGGGACGTCCGGGGGGAACATGTCCAGGGGAGGAAATGTCCTACACCCCCGCGGTCAGAGACGTCGAATGACTGCCACTACCCGTCGGTGTGACCGCCAAGGAAAGTAGTCGTAATCAAACGTGGCGTCGTCTGTAACTCGGTGAAGTAAAAGGTGTTTCGCATTTTTTTTAAAACTGTAACATAAACGAAAATGCAATAAAATTGATTTGACGCAGAGAAAGTATCACGATAAACTACTGTTAAACCCGCGTAATGCACCTACATTAACTAACTGTTAATAAAAAAGTGCATAAAACAAATAAAAGAGAAATACAGAGACTGAAAATTACCGAAAAATAGGTAATACATTTTATTTTTTAGCATAACTTCGGCGAATGCGCAAGAATTGAAAAATTTTAACAATTTTGTTTTCGTTGCGATCAATATTAAATTGAATAAAATAATAAAATAAAATTTGCAACGTCCCCTTAATTTCTGCATTAGGCCTACTTTGCACTCTTTGCACTTTGTAAAATTATAACTTACACCAGTTATTCAATTCAAGAGTGGCACAGAAAGTCAATTTACATTGAATGCGTGCCAGACGTATTACGTTTTCGTTTACAAGTGTATACGCAAATTAACTTAATGAATTACTTGCATGTACCTACACGCATAAAAACGCATGCACATCAACTTATAAAACTAATGCAATTCAGTCTTTTATTGTTAGAATATGCAATCACAATCTTTGGTCTGACAATTGTTGTTCCGTTTGTCGGTCATGCATGATCAGTCAACGCGTTCAGATGTCAGTAAGTTGGCGGAGCGGCGATGGGTGGATGTCGGCGGATCGGCAGCGTAGACGCTGTAGAGGCGTGGCCGCAGCGACAACTGGACTGCTGCCTCTCTGAGCATCCGCATCCAGACTGTCTCCTTGACAACCATCAGCAGCAGCAGCACAGACTAGCGACCGACCGCGTCCAGGACGACACCGGCCTAACATGTCCTGTAACGAATCATACATATCGGTACAGTAAAGGCAGCGTCATTGACGGTGTTTGGCAAGTATCTAAAACAAGAAGCCCAGCTGTCGCTAGGACAGCCGAACGTACTGGTTGTCAGTGACCTTCAAGGTCATCCAAGATTAATGCTTGTTATGTAATTTGAAAGCCAATATGCAACTTACTCTTAGTGATCAATAGCAACCTTCGCCGTTTCCGTGATACGGCCACTTATAGCTTGAAACTTCCATTAAAAATTGCAGCCAAAGCGCTGCAGATGACATGGTTACTATTGACAGCCTGTAGGAAGTCGTTAGCGCCCTATTCGAGGGCATTATCGCCGAACCCTTATGCAACTTACCGTTTAGCCACAATACATCCATGACAAATAGACGGACGACGGACGACAAACGGACGACAACCATGCCAATAGCTCGACCGTTGCTCAAGTATGGTCGGCTAAAAACTAATTAAACTATTAGTTAGCAACTACTTTGGCGATATTGTTAACTAAACTAATAATTTTCAACTAAACTTTGCCAACTTATTTGCAACTATTTTGATGCTAAACGGTGCGCTAAATATTGGCCTTTTCTTTCACCGTCATAATCTGCAGTAAATTCGCAATTAAGCGATCGTAACAGATCGCATCACAGTCACACCACAACCGCGTCGCTACACTATCTTGTGAAAAATATTTGGTTTTAGAACAAGCGAGTTACAACACAACGAGGTTACCTTTCCAGATTATAACGCTTACTACACAGGGTGCGACAAAAAACATCTCCAACATTTTCGAGTGTAACTTAAACAAAAATTATCGGATTTTAATAATTTTTGATGTAAATATTTTTGACACAACTTGTCATCAAATCGCCGTTCACTTTCCCACCTCACCCGGTGTCTGCTTCTGCACTGCCTAGGGAAAACAAACCAAGCGGGAATGTTTTTGAACCCTGTATTTTGCATGCATTCAGGATGCGACGGCCCGACGGGATCGTTAAGAGCAATCGTTTTTTTTTAAGTTTGCAACTAATTTGGCTGCTAAAAAAATTCGAAAATCGGTTTACTATTTGATAAAGTTATAAAAAATAAAAGTCACGGGTTTAGTTTTACGAATCACCTAACAGCATCAACAGCAATTTTGACAATTTTACACCAACATCTCTTTATCACATGATGTAACGACAGCAGTGGAAATGAAAAATATGCTTGCAGTATAAATAGAAATTTATTAAACCCAGTCATAAACGGCTGAAAGAACGCAATTCAACAGCTAAAACAGCTAATTAACCTCCGCGCTCTGCGTTGTGCTTTACGCATTAAACTGATATAGGCTTATGGCTTGTAGTAGGCCTACTTCTTCTTAATATTTTCAGTGATCTTCTGAGTAAACATATTCATTACAGTCTCTTCTCAATGTTTGTCGAATGCTCGTATTTTCAGCTGCTTTCAGTATAAATGCTATATCCTACCAAGTGATGTTAAGGCCAATATTTGGTACTTGTCCGTTAATTCACCTGCACCCGAATTAATCGCTAGAGTTAAGGTTAGGGCTAAGGTTAGGGATAGGGTTAGGGTTAGGATCAGGGTTAAGGTTAGGGTTAGCGTTAACAATAATAATTCGGGTGCGAGTGAATTAACGGACAAGTACCCGATATTTTCTGATATAAACAAACTGTGCAACACGTGTCTGATTTGTCGTCCTTCCGTGTTTGTTGCATGCGCATGTTTTTCGTGCATTAGAGCTTAATTTTAACGTTATGCGCTATATAAATTCACCTTTTACTCAGCTTTTCTAAGGCCCCTACTCGCATGCGTCCGTCTGTCCGTGATGATATGTCCTCATGTCTATGGATTTTCAGTCCTGCTCTTGCAGCGTTTTCGCGAAGGCATCAACGCACAGTGAAAATGTGAAATGTACAACGATAACGTACCGGTATGCAGTGCTAAATACATAATAGGGTAGTGGTGTGTGGCGAAAGGCAAGAGGCACTTACGTTAGTGATATCGGCGTGACTGATGGAAGCGGCGTATGAACGACGAATCTGTCGTGCTACGCTACGACTCTGCAGACACTGCTGCCGCTTACGACTCAACGCTGTTCTCACCTGTATACGTCATCATCATCATCATCAGCAGCAGCAGCAGCAGTAGCAGGTACAGGCTATATTCATCTACATTACCGACAACCAGTGCCAAATCGGACAAATAACATGCAGTTAAAGTTTAGAGGTGTCTACGGCTCTTCGTGGAATCGATCTCGGAGCCGCGGATACTGCTAGCATAAGATCACATGTGTTACCTGTCACCTGCCACTCGACCTAGGTGAACGCGCCCCGCTTTAACCCCAGCCAGACGCTGCTGGCAGACAGGCCGACACTCAATTCACCCACCCGAGAAGAATGGAAAAATGAGTTGACTTAGTTACATTAACTTTCACAATGTTGCAGCCAATCGGTCGTACATCTTACGCATTCAGCGTGAAGTAAGTGAGTTTGCCTCAGATTCAGTGAGTTTCTCGCTGACATTGTGCGCTTTATAAATTAAAATTAAATAAATTACGTAAGTTTGCATTACAAACTGTCTGCACGTCGTCCACTTTTGTAACAAAAACAATTTAACCTAAAACTATCGTTTAACGTAAAAAAACCTAGTAATTGTTAAATAAAGCTGATGGCCAAAAAAACTGAAATAGTAATTAACCCTAAAAATTTATTGACATAATGTATATCACACAAGTTTATAAAGTACAGATGTTACCTCTTTGTTGAAGAAACAGTAAATCAATGAAACGAATATTCCCTGCAACGTATCAACAAAGTCTTTTGGACATCAGCAAAATAATGCACATTTTGTATGTTATTACAATAAACTTTTATTATAATATTTAGCGTATCCAAAAAATCAGCTGCTTAATCAATGCTGTCAATTTATATTGTGAAATCAAAAACTTTCTGTATTATTATTTAATTACATCCATAATGGCCAATATTGCTAAAAAGATAGGCGCAATGTTTTGATGTAAATATCAGCGACAAATGTTGCTATTAATGTATTACTTTTTACAAATTTGTTAACGCACGTGCCTATAAAGACATTAGATGACCACCAATATGTGATGTACTTATAAGAACTCGCTGGCTTCGTTTTTGGACCAGCCTGTAGCAGTAAAGACGCAATCAGCGAATGGCTTACTTGAGACGACTGCAGAACGGCGTTGACAATGCGATAAGCCAGGATCGATACGCTGGCTTTAGGCTCAATGCTGAACAGAATTCCAGTGAGACCGAACAAAGGAAAGAGCGCCAGCGTGGCGCGAGCGGCAGTTCTGTGCCAACAGCCAACGACACTCGCTGTTAATCCCATGATTAATCGTTAAAAAGCTAACCACGTTAAATCGTCAATTTCTGCAAAGTTAACTATCAGATTTTTTAACCGTTACAGAATTTAGCAAAACATCGTTTAATGGAAACAAAAACAGTCATTAATCATCCGCTGGAAAAAGCTAAAAAAAGACCGATGTTCCATCCTACAAGAAAATGATTAAGCCTATTACCGTCAACTAATCTTACATCGGAAAATATTGTGAGGGTGATACCAAGATACCACTATGACGATTAGCAAACTAAATCTAGAAGCTAATACTGTAAATTGTTAAATTCGACACAGCAAAAATAAAATAGTGAGATAAGCACCCTGCTAAACTTTGTCTTCGCAGAGTTTCGCTGACCAATGTATGTAAAGTTGTAACGTGCGGCTGAATGACTGCAAGGTGTGCCAATTTAATATTAGTCATTATCATTTATATGACACAAATGTTCGCATGAAAAGCCGACAAAATGTTGTCGATATTTATCGTAAGTTAAAGTAAGTTCCTGCTGCCATTGAAGAAATTAATCAGCATTTTGCTGTACGAAAAGTTGGGAAAAAGATTGAGTTTACCTGATCTTGTGATCAGCATATGCGTTGTTGTCAGCATGCAACTTTCTGACGATGATTCTAACAATGTTGATTAGGAACAGAGCGTTGATCTAGCACATGCAACAACGCATGCCAACCAACCCGACATCTTCAGTTGAATCAATCAATTAATCTGTTAGTCAGTCAGTCTGTCAAAAATAACCACTTACAAAAATGAGCAGTAGTTGAACTAAAAAAAAATCTTAGTCGATATGGTAATCGTAGCAAATTGGCAGTAACAACGATAACACCGCTATTTGTTAATTCATTTTTAAATTTAGTTACACAGTGTATGCGAGATCGATAAGCGACGCATTGATGTTATAATAGCGAGTTGTTAACATTATGTCACTGCAGCAGAATTAAACGTATTTAAAGAATATGTGATATAGTTACTACTTTAACATGTAAGTACATTTCTACATGCACATCTAAGCCTACGCATGTGACACCGATGCATTGGTTACCAATACCAAAACGGCAGCGTATCTGTTCAAGACGGCCGTGTGTCGGCACTCGGCACGGTATGGTTCCATCTTACCTGTCGACATACTGTATCACATGACGGTCGGTGTCACATTTGCTCTGCCGTATCTGGACAACTAACTATCTGTTCAACGCACGACGAAGAACTACGGTGACCGCAGCTTCGCTGTTAGCGGTCCGGTCTCGTGGAACAGTTTGTCATCTGCACTTCGAGACATGTCACTGTCCGTATTTCGTAGGCGGCTGGAAACATTCTTCATGACAGAAGCTACTTGACAACTCGTAACAGTTGACTTGGCGCATTTGCTGCATTTTTTCGAACTTGCGCTACATAAACGGCATTAATAATAATAATAAAAGTTATACTCAGAGAAACTACAAGCATGGGCTGTTACCGTGAGAAAGGCGAGGATCGGGACGCATATAATCCAGGAATGTGGGAACTCGAACGATTTGTTCCAGCATTTGTTCGGATTGTAAATGTGCATGCAGATCGCCCAACTGATGACGATCGGAATCGCCAGTCCTGTAACAGATAGGCGGGTGTATACGATGCTCAAGAACTTTTAGATAAAATTTATGTTACCGCAGGTCAGTAGACAGAGCTAACAATCACCACATAATAGCGGGCCATACGTATGGCCATTATGTGCTTTTGCTGGCAAATAAATGATGATGATGATGAAGATGTGCTATGGCCATTACCAGCTTTGGAGAAAACACTTTTGGAACAAAGGAGTACGTCCTGTTTACATAAACCTCGGTATATTTTTAATTACTGGACTTTTACGGTGCATAAGCCCATGTGTTAGCACTAGCAGCTTTACTTACGTTGCGGTTGTAAGTAATTTCTTCACGAAACGGCATTAAATTAGCTCTAACAATGAGAAAAGTAAAACATATGTAACCCAAACGCTCGACCACTAACTGTGAGCATTGTTGTCCGAGAACTCCATCCCTCCCAACTCCCAAGACACCCCTCGCATCCATGCAGGCCTAAGCACGCGGACACAATGGTGGCTCGGTGGGTCTTGGGGAATTCGTAGGCAAAAAGTTGCAGCGAGCCTCAAGATTGGAACCTAGTCGCAGAAGAGCATAATGAACATCCGACGCAGATCAGTAATTTGTTAAAGCAGCCGCTGCGATTTTGACGTTATATCCCGATTACACGATCGAGCAAACATCAAGCAAACGTCAAGCAAAAGCAAATGTATTCAAAGTACACGTGCTAATTGCTCGACAGTGCTCGATGTTTGCTAGCATTCATCCAGCTAGCTCGACGAGCTATAGTAATCAGCATGCTAATTAGGAAGGCGGGCGGGTTGTAATTGGAAGGCCTATATAACACGTGATCAGCTGTGGGCTAAGGCTAGGCCCACATTTGAGCCAAGGGGCGGGGTTCCATCAGGCCTGCTTGATGTTTGCTCGATGTTTGTTCGATCGTGTAAACGGGTATTAGTTGGTATTAGTTACCCCAGCCTATGAAGTAGTAGGCGCAAAGCGGGTCGGATTTCTTGAAAACGGAGACAGTGAGACGCGCGTGTAGGAACAGAGCCTCGACGAACATCCAAGCCGTGTTGGCGATCATGGAGTAGTATACGATTGCCGTCAACGACTTGCACATCCAGTCCTGTCACAGTCAACCGAACATCGTCAGTCAGCGTCTGTCTGTGTCAGAAACTGCGACTCCGTTTTAAACCAGGCTAAATTTCTGGAATTAGTTGCCCTTAAATCAGCTTTCCACAAAATGAATATTAAGCCTATTTGTCGTAGATATTTGATAATGCATGTACAAGAAAATGCACAGCCCAATATCGGCGATATGCAGTCATCGCGACAATTTGTATGCTGATTTAAAATCTGAAGCTTTATTGACATTTCACAAGGTAGCGTCGCGACACACCAGGTCTGTTGAAATCTTCAATAATAGTGTTAGTACAATTTTTTTCCTAATTTTGACAGTGAAAAAAATTTGAAAATCAGTTAATATTTTACGAAATTGAAGCAGCCTATAAAATGGTGTCATTTTTGGCCCACGATATGTTTATATGCAATCTCAGATTATCGCATCGCCCGTTTCTTGCGATAGCACAGTTTTCGTGTATTTTTAACCCCATTAATAACAAGAAATCTGAGCTAATGCTCATGAGACGCGCGAAAGCCTATAGCAGTTTATGTTCGCAGGTTGTCTTGGGCTATCTCTATCCATTTCGTTGCAATTACGCTTCTGCAGCGAAAAATCGCCAAAAAATCACTAAAACCCTCTATTTTTAAGGTTTAAAGTCATTCAAGGTCATCGACGTTGACACTCCCGAGAAACTCGTCGCCAGTGCTTGTTATGATAAGCAGCATGTATTTGCTTATCTGCAACCATTTTCACGCTAGACAAGCCAACAGCGAATAAATAACCATTTTTAGAGGGGAACTTTTGTTTAACACCCGCGTGCGCAGGCCTCCTTGAACTTACAGGGTCCGGATGTTTACTGCTAAAATCTACATTTAATGCTAAAAATTTCGTACGCAGGTTGTCTTGGTCTATATCCAGCCATTACGGCGTAATTCACTCTTGAAATGCGTGTCGCAGCCCGAAATCGCGAAAAATTCATTACAACCCTTTACTTTGGGGATCAAGGTCATTTAAGGTCATCGATGTTAACATTCCTAAAAAGTTCGTCGCCAGTGCTTGTCATGATAAACAGCATGTCTGTGCATATCTGCAACCATTTTTACGTTAGACGAGCCAGAATAACGCCTTTTAAAGGGAGTGCCCTGTTTCGCCCCCTCATTCGTGGGGACCCCTTTCACCCAGCGGCATGAAATTTTGTTACGAAATACTAGAGACATTAGCTATCATATGTTTAAAACTCGAAGTCTCTATCTCACCTGGTCTTGAAACGATACCGGGTTGTGACAGACAGACGGACAGACAGAATTATCATAGCTAATACGCGCTATAGCTAGCTCTTCGCGCGTAAAAAAATGTAAAAAAAGTGTACAGTGTAAAGCTAAAAAATATAGTCTAACTTATTTTTAAGTTATTTTCTATTTTAGTCTATTATTATTGATAAATAATAGGTTGTTATGTGACTTCGTCCTATTAAATAGTTCATCAACGTCAATAGGCCTACTGCGTCAATATAAGTGTATTTTGTGGTAAATGCTCAAAACAACAACATGGGTGCATTGCAAGAAAGCCAGAAACAGTGATCGTGAATGGATCGGAAATATGGACCAGAAGCGTACAATGTTGCGGTAGCTGTACTGACGCCCGGTGACCAAAGGCTCAAACATGATGACGATGACGGCAGAGCGGACGATGAATGAGATGACAAGGTGTTTGTGAATTGTCACGCGCGAGCACTGCAGCGACCTACACAACGAACCGACTGATGCCAATCACTTTCTACTGCAATATGTGACGCCATTTACCTGTCCGATAAGTAGCCTACTGATTGGCTGTCAACATGAAACGAAAATGGAATGAAACGTCTATGTAATGTGACGCAGATCACAGCAAATCACTAGATGCGAAGCAGCGCGTTGCGAAAATGAATCTGCAACATACAACATGTCGTCGAATAGGAATAAAATGTTTCGCTTCGTTTTGTGGCGTTTGACTGCTACGAAATAAAGGATTGCTTAATTACTTATGTACTTTTTCTCGTTAATTGAAATTTTTCTCGCTTTATTTCTCACGGATCACCGACCAGCTTATATTTTACTGGTGCTGTTAATTTTCGTTAAGTGCGGCAGATTAAACCAATCCAGCTAATTTATGAGTGCACTGTAAATGTTTATTTGCTTACTTATTTACTTACCTATTCGTCTTTGCCGTCGAAATGCTGATAGATTTTCAGACAAGTTCCTAACAACCGAGGAGTCAAAAACTGCAGTGATATAGATGCGGAGCTGGTATGTTGTAACGTATTCATTATATCGGGCGATCGAGAGAAGGTCGATTACAGGCCGACGAGCACGCGTTGTTGTGTCGCAGAGCGATATAATGGCTGGACGACGTCACGCAATCTTAGCCTTCATCGCTGCTGCTGATGCGAATTTATTGGCACGTGTGATGCATATCAAGCAAAGTCCAGGAGCAGAATCCTTGGTCAGAGGGCCAGCGGGCAAAGCCCCCAAGAAAATGAAGCACTTTTAGTTCTTGGACGTTCAGTGGAAGCCGCAAATTTGTCCACTTTTCTACAATTTGGAAACGTAACTAAATCAGATATTTGTGTTATTTTTCGCAAAAAAATCATGGGTAGCTACGAAACTTTGGGAGGGGGAACAGAGCAAATCGGGGGGACTGTCCCCCCGGCCGGGACCTAAAACCGCCACTGGATTTAGGCACTCTTTCGGTGAAACTTTGGCGAAAATTTACTATCGTCAAAACAAGAACAAGAGTGGCAGACGGCGCATTCACCATGTCAGGGCCTTCAGTCTGAAACGCCCTGCTTTTTAAACTACAAAAGCCACGTCTTGGACTACGTTTTTATCACATTTCAAAAACGACGCCCCTTTGTGTGGATGATCAGTAAGTTTTGTAATAATGATAACTATGATACTATAATATAAAAACACGTTCCCGGTTCTTAGAAACAGATCAAGAAGCCGGTAAAAGAGCACCTGTCTGCGCTGCATTAAAGAGACGTAGTCTACGTACTTGAAGTAGGAGAAGATGGAGAGAGTCAGAACGAGCAGAATCAATGAGACGATGCTTCCGCCAAAGTAAATGTCACGCAAGATAATTGCTCCACTGATTTCCTACAACACCAGACCAGCGCGTGCTGTGCCTGTAGACAATCAGGCTTACTGCAGACGTCGATTGCAACGGCGTCATTAGACGTTCCAATTACATCACTACCGCTGCGAGCGTGGTTTATTATGAGGCCGTCCTAATAGGCCTCTGGTCACATTACGGTTACGGATGTTGTCCGTCCGTACCTACGACCAACAAAAAGGCGTAAAAAACACTGCTGATAAAACGGCTGTTGCCGCTGCTTGCTGATACGCTGGCAAGTATCTGCAATGCATCATTTCGTGAAGGTGTATTTCCTGCATATCTGAAGGCAGCAGTCGTACGGCCTCGGCTGAAGAAACTGACGCTCAACGCAGACGACGTCAACTCTTTTCGACCTACATCCAATCTGAGCTTTCTATCAAAAGTTGTAGAGAGAGTCGCTGCGAGTCAGCTTAAAGCTCACTTTGAATCAAAGCATCTCTTGCCAAGCCGTCAATCAGCGTACAGAGCACATCATTCAACCGAGACCGCCATTATAGCCGTTCATGACGAGATTACCAGAGCGATCGACGACGGCAGTGTCTGCGCTCTGACGTTGCTTGATCTCAGTGCCGCTTTCGACATTGTCGACCACCAGACACTCCCGCGTGTACTTAACCGTCGGTTTGGAGTCACTGATACGGCCCTCGACTGGTGCTCGTCATACCTGAATAAACGAAGTCAGACTTTTTAAGTCGGTTCAGACCAGTCTGGCCCTCACACCTTGGACTGCAGTGTACCTCAAGGATCGGTCCTAGGTCCTCTGATGTTTATCAGTTACACGGAAGATTTGGCCGACCTCATCTCCAGTCATCAATTGAAATAACATGAATTTGCTGATGATACTCAGCTGGTTGGTCGCACTGAGATTCTAAAAGTGCCATCTACCATCGACAGCTTACAGCGATGTACTGCTAATGTTGGAGACTGGTGCGCATCTAAACGTCTGAAACTGAATGAAGACAAAACAGAATTCATGTGGTGCGGGTCGCGTGCCAGTCTCAAGAAGATCGCGAGCAACGACTTGTCGCTACGAGTTGGCAACGACGTCATCACATCAGTCAACGCTGTGCGTGACCTTGGTGTCACGCTCGACTCCGAGCTAACAATGCAACGGCACGTCAACAAAGTCGCCAGTGCTTGC
>Ga0056128_1000238_pt1 | contig 42497 bp, 24 predicted proteins | sample WorMetLIZISLAND2_FD_71113 | JGI IMG/M metagenome (GOLD analysis project Ga0056128, IMG submission 71113) | Marine gutless worms symbiont microbial communities from Max Planck institute for Marine Microbiology, Germany - Olavius geniculatus... ... | reverse complement strand
CAATCACTAATATCGACTACGAAAACCTGTTTTAAACGATGAAAGCATGCTGAATAAGCGATAAAATAGCACAATAATAATTTACAGTATTAACTGAAAAAAAAGAAAAAAAGTATAAAATTGGTAGAGCTAGGATTCGAACCTGCAACCTACAAAACACGAGGGGCGGTATGCATAACAATGTCGTAACTTTACTTCCAAACTAAAATCGATTTACGTCAGACGTAATGCTAAGTCGGTATGCATAACGACGATGTAGCACTAGTCAGATGCCTACGTTTGAACTAACTCTAGTCGCTCCAGCGACCTATCATAAATATTTAGTCGGTCGTTATCAATGTAAACTAACGTCGCTAAGGAAAAGCTGCAATCATATCATGCGTCTTAAAGGACTTCTGGCGAGTCAATTACACGATTGAAACTTATTGCAGTAATAAAAGTTGCTGAATAAAACATTTATCGTTCGATAAATTTCATTTATTCGCATCGCGCATTCTTACATAACCCATGGAGCTGTAACTAGGCTCGAGCACGCCCGTGACTGCAGCAGATGACAAGTCAGGCCATATCTATTTTTAGCTGCAGGCCGGCCGAGGCAGAGTGCGTTTAGCCAGGAAATTCCAGAGTCAAACTTACTCGACGTCAACTGAGTCGTGACTAGCTAGTCGCTCGCTATGACAGCATTTTGCATGCCATCGAACGTAACTTTCTAGTTTGGAAGTAGTTAGTCGCTAAAATACAGTATAAAAGACAAGTTAATAAAGCTAGCAAAGCAGTAAAAACAGCAAAAAGAAATTTTGAACGTAAATTAGCAAATGATATAAAATAGGATTCCAAGTCTTTTTACATATGTGAGATCAAAAACAAAAGTTAAAAATTTAATTGGTCCTTTATTAAAGGATAATGTGGAGCTGGTCAGTTATGATCAGGAAATGGCTGAGATGTTAAATACATATTTTGCCACGGTTTTTACACGAGAGGACTGTGACCATCTCCCAAGAGTTAAAAATGTATTTTGTGCTGATAAATCTCAGAGTTTAAGTAGTTTTATGATTGGTTCAAATGCCGTTAAAGATAAATTGTGTAAATTAAAAAACAATAAAGCGCCAGGTATTGATTCAGTTGGCAGTAAAATGCTCATTGAAATAGCTGATGAAATATCTGTGTTTTTGGCTGAACTGTATAATAAATCATGGAAAACAGGTGATGTTCCAGAAGAATAGAAATTGGCAAATGTCACGCCCATATTTAAAAAGGGTAAAAGAAATAACACTGCTAATTACAGACCTGTAAGTCTAACAATAATTTTATGTAAAGTTCTGGAATCTTTAATACGGGATAAAGTTATAGAGCATTTGAATCTTTATAAATTAATTGAAGATACACAACATGGTTTTGTCAAAAATGGGTCTTGCTTAACAAATTTATTAGTTTTCTTGGAAGAGGTTACTAATTACGTAGATTCTGGGTATCCTGTGGATATTATTTATTTAGACTTTCAAAAGGCTTTCGATAAGGTTCCGCATAAGCGATTACTACATAAGTTAACTGCACATGGTATTAGGGGTGAGTTGTTACTGTGGATAGAAAATTGGTTATCGGGTCGGAAGCAAAGAGTTACATTGAATGTTCAGTGTTCCAGTTGGAAAGATGTTTTAAGTGGAGTTCCACAAGGTTTGGTATTAGGGCCAATTTTGTTCTTAATTTATATTAATGACATAGATGAGTCAGTTGCATGTAAAGTTTCAAACTTTGCCGATGATACAAAAATATATAGGGTTGTTAACTCACAGGAGGATATTGAAAGTTTATGTAATGATTTGAAGAATTTGTAAAATGGTCAGTAGACTGGCAGATGCTATTTAACGCTGACAAATGTAAGATTATACACATTGGACATAACAACTGTCAAGCTGACTACTATATGTGTGGCAATGAATCTGGAACAGTAGATGAAGAAAAAGATTTTGGGAGTAATTGTGAGTAAAGATTTGAAGTGGGATAAACAGTGGTCAGGCAGTAAAAAAAGCTAATAGGATGCTTGGGGTAATAAAAAGGAATTTTACCGATAGATCTAAGGAAACTATCATGCCTTTGTATAAAAGTCTTGTAAGACCGCATTTAGAGTATTGTGTTCCAATTTGGAGCTTGCATTATCAGAAGGATATTGAGTTAGTCGAGGGAGTTCAATGTCATGCAACTAAATTGATTGAGAGTGTAAGAAATTTAGATTACTAAGAACGTATTAAAAAATTAAATTTGATCACATTAGAAAAAAGAAGGCATAGGAGTGATTTAATAGAAACATATAAAAATTATTAATGGTTGTTATAATTTGCAATCAGGTTTATTTTTTACATATGATGGTCAAAAAAGAGGTCATTCAAAGAAACTATATAAAGAACACAGTAGATTAGATTTGAGAAAGTGTGTATTTAGCAACAGAGTAATTGATCACTGGAATGCACTGTCTGATGTGTGTGTAACCAGTAATACTTGTATAAATCAATTTAAAAATTGTTTGAAATGGGAACTGCAACCGGAAACACATAGCTAAAGTTAGTTATTAGGATAGTAAGCGTTATATGGCTTCTGCTTGTGCTTACTTAGGCCACCAGTAATTCTGGTGGCTTCGATGAATTCGGTGAAAAACGGAAGCCACGCCTTCAGACCAATAACTGGGCAGGGGTTGGGGCGCTAGGGTTAGGACTAGGGTACTAATTTCAACCCTAACCCTAAATGTAGGCGTGGCTGCTTTTTGTACAGGCAGTCTTCTGCTAATAAATAGTCAGTTAGTCAGTTTGGCTATATGCTTCAGTGTTGACTCGATATATTGAATATATCGATACTGATACAACGTTTTCGATATCGGTGTATCATATTGTATCATAGAACAAAAATATAGACTTCTTTGATATATCGCGCTTTTTTATACGTATATAAATCAAATATCACAGTATAAAAAACTTCTAATATATCAAAACAGTCTATATTTTTAATGATACGATATGATATGACATATTGATATTTTACACCAAATGTTTATGTTGTTTCAGTATTCATAATGCTAGTGATTTCTTACAGTGAATAACTAAAAATCATCTTATTAATTGTTGACAGAAGTTACAGAACAGCACTAAGAGTTAAGTTTCACAACATAATCGTGAATATTTACGATCTGTTATTGTTAGTTTTCAGTTACTGCATTTTCAGTAAACATGCTTATATCAGAGTCCATATCGGTAATTATTATTTTTTAAAACATTGACATTGGTATGTCAATATTGTATTGATATTGTATCAAAATTGAAATTTTGATATCGAGTCATCACTAATTTGCATTGTATTGTTGACAAGTGTAGCATTCGGTACCAGGACGACTTCAGAGTTTGGCAGCGAATATATCCGAAACGGATAAAGATACTCAAAATCGGATGACTAGTTGGTATATTGCGATCACTCTGGCATTAAACGAAAAAAGTTAGGTGAGCTTTGGTCCAGTAATTTCGGAGATCTAGAGATCATACCCACCCAAATTGAATTTTTCGGCATACCATATTTTGGCCCATAGGGGGTGCTGCACCCCCAAATTTTTACATGTGCTAGAGAATGACCAAGTCTTACTAGCACACTCCCCACTGGAGATGGGGTTTCCCTTAGTTTTTTACAGTGGGGGTCAAAAATTGGCTTAAAATTTAGCGTATTAAGTGCAACAACTTTGGAGCCATGGGGAGTACTTAACGAAATCTTGCCATGTGACGTGCCATTGTGGGGGTGATAACCTGGATACAACTTTTGGGGGACACCACTCCCTTAAAATTTGGGAGGGCGTAAATCGTTTATAATTAGGTGTGATTTCATACAACTTTCAACTTTGATGGTGAATATCTCTGAAACGAAGAGAGCTGTCAAAAATTGAAATAGCAAGTGACCAACTGCAGCCCCTTCCTTGTGAAACGCAAGAAATTGTGCAATTCGGTCTACTAACAAAAAAGTTATGTTGTCTTATTCTGACCCACTTAAAGTCAACAATGTGGACAAGTTCAGACAGTTTTGCAATTTGACCGCCCACATCTTTGCAGTAGATTGAGATATCTAAAATAGGAATAGCAAATGATCAACTGCAACCTTTCCCTTGTTGGGCGATAAAAATTGATGGACTTTGGTGTACTAACAAGAAAGTTTCATTGTCTCATTTCAGCTTACCCTAAGTCGACAGTGTGCGTTTTGCGTGTGCTAATGCATTTGGCTTCGGGCTACGTAACTTTGCTACCGGAGGAATTTCAGCCCCCTCAATTTTTCCCCCAGTCGCACTTAGGGTGCCCGATGGACTCACGTTGGCTTTGCCCCAAATTTCTAGTTTTAGTTTGTGTATTGGCTGTTGTTCAACTTTCGAAATGAAAGTATTTGTCTCTGTGATAGGTATTGTAACTGTTGGTGTAATGGAAGAATTCAAATATCTGTTCAAAGTGGTGCTTATAGGAAATACTGGTGTTGGAAAAACATGTCTTGTTCGGCAGTTTACACAGGTATTTATTTAGATTTTTATTTTTTTAAATGTGGTTTATTCATGCCTATTGCATCTATTTCAAGTAAATCTAGAGCAATGTTGTCTTTTTGATATTTACAGCAAGCTTAACAACTGCTGAACTAGTGAACATACACAGTTTAATTTAGCTGTCGTAACTAAAATTAAGTCAGTACCATAGTTCAATGTTTGTATTACTTAATGACAAACGTTTTAAGCCAGGATATATATTACTAACTGTAATGTGTGTGATTTGTTTAATTTACCAGGGTTTATTCCCTCCAGGTCAGGGTTCAACAATTGGTGTTGATTTTATGATCAAAACGATCGATGTTAATAAAGAGCCAGTAAAGGTGTGTAATATTGCCATACTACTTAGTCTTGATACATGTTCATAAGTAGCAAAATACACAAATACAGAATACGAACAATAGAACTGTGTATATTTTGTTTGATGAATATTCCCAGGTCAAGCTGTGCTGTGACATGTTTCGTGTACTGCTGCTCTAGATTTCTTTGTCTAGTTGGGTTTCGCACAGTGGCAGTCGAGTTAAAACAATGCCAGGTCACAACTTTTTTGAGCAGGCTTACCATTTTTAGGCATTAAGCATACAGCATAATTTTTTGGTTTAGCCACTGAATTTATCATCTTTGGTATTTTTGGTATTAGCAGTCAGCTTAACTTGATCACATTGCTGGCCACCTGTTTTTGATAATACTGTGTGACTGAATTTTGCACTGTATTTCGGTTAACATGTGTTCACATTTTTGCTGCACCATGTGGCTGCACAATTTTCCATGTGTGACGTTAGATAGTAAATGCAATTTGAGGTACATGACACTGATACTTTCATGTAGGAGTACTGGTATAATAATTAAGGCTTAGATTAGAAGTGGCTTTTTAAAAAATTGATTAATGTTCATATTCTTTAGCTGAAATGTTTGAATGCTGCATTGAGGCTGTTGTGTGCTGTTGTAGCTTCAGATATGGGACACCGCTGGGCAAGAGCGATTTCGCTCGATAACCCAGAGTTATTATCGGTCGGCTAATGCTTTGATTCTAGTCTACGATATGTGCTGTGAGCCAAGCTTTGACAGCCTGCCACAATGGCTGCAAGAGATTGACATGTATGCCAATGAACATGTTCTCACCTACCTCGTTGGTGAGTGGTGCTATTGCTGGCAGAATGTGCAAAAACTGTCGTTATTGGAAGTAGTGAATTATGTCAGATTTTCAGATAAATGTAGATTGTAGATGTAGTATGTTTTTATCTAACAGTAATTGTGTTGTCAGTCAAGTGTTGATTGATTTCTTCTTACGATTTTGTTAGTTAAAAATCTCTTTGAAATTTATGTTTTAATCTTTATGGGTGCTGATTATTGATTGTTGATGAACTGACCAGTGGGCAAGCTGAGCTTGCCCATTGGTCATTGGTTGATGCGTACAAGCAGAGTCATGTAGGCCACTGATGTTGTTAGATGGTGCCTACTGTAGTGCATTACTGATTGCCTATTGGTCAGTTCGTCAAAAACTAAACCATGTCAGTTCAGTTCAGTTACATCACTCTATATGTACCGTTAGTGCAGAATGAGTCAGCATCGTCAGCGGGTGAAGATTTTTCTCATTACCACTGCATGCATCATACAAATATCGACTATTTCTTATTCATAAAAGCTCAAATTCTGTGGTAATGGTTTTCAGGTAACAAGAGTGACTTAGTAGCTGAGCGGGAGGTGGCGACGTCGGTGGGTGAAGAATTTGCTCGTCGTCACGGCATGCATTTCCTCGAGACGTCTGCGAAGGCCGCTGATAACGTTGACGCGCTGTTTAGTGACATTGCCCATCAGCTCGTGTCTGATGCCATACGTGACGGTATGACACATTCGATGCGGTCTGCCGACACCACGAGTCTAGGAGGCAGCTCGCCTGTGTTAGTCCTGCCCAACTGCTGCAGGTTCAGCTAAACTCCATCACTCCGAATTGCCGGCGTTTTTTAGCCATCATTGTTGCATTCATTATTGTTGTCAACCATTGATTGGTTACCGTATCTGTTACGGCAGTGTTTTTCAACCTTTTTGTTGCCGCAGAACCCTACACAAGCGTGAAGGTTACTCACGGAACCCCATGCATTGATCCGTGAGTCCAGCAAGTCAGCAACGTATGCAAGGATGAAGCTACAGGGGGTTTACAGACTCATTTCCCTAGCAGGGCACTGAGGGCAGAGCTGTCATGAAGACGACAAAGCAGACATAGATGACCAATATAATATTTGACCGCATTAGTAGGCAGCAGTAGGCCTATGCTATTGTATTTAACCAAAGACGACGGCGAGGCGGTCGTCGACGGCCGCTTAGCCCCGCCACCAACCCAGAAAATTTATCACATGGACGCTGTCGGAAAAGACAGGTTTACGTGTCTTTTCCTTAGCTGAGTTTTTTAACAACTAAATTAACTAAGTAAATGGCCGAACGATTTCGTAACCATAATTCTAATCAATACGTTCTTCTTTTATTTTTTTTATTTTTGATAATGCCTTGGAGTTGAATAATGTTGTGCATAGGAAGCATACGTTATAATATAGGCCTAAAATGCAAATTGCCAAAAATTTTACTAACAACAAAAATGCTTCAACACAGTAAGTCTATGCAAAAAGACGTGTAAAAACACAATTTTAAACCAAAAAAATCGATGCTGAGTATTTCTACAGCATTGTCTGGCGTAATTTTGCATGCTAGGTTATTTGTTACTGGCCAGCTGCGGAACCCTTGGCAGACCCTTGGGTTCCGCGTAACCCCAGTTGAAAATCACTGTGTTACGGATTGCGTTGCAAAAAACTTTGCACTGATCAAAATCTTTGCAGTTTTTAGCTTTCTACTTTGCAGCTGTTGAATTTTTTTGCAATGTAATTTGGGTACGTTGCTGAATGGGTATGGTTTTCTGTGGGTTTGGTCATGTAGATTTTATACACCCATTACTGTAGTCACACTGTAAAGAAAGGATGGATGAGTGGCATGGGGCGTGACATTCTGTTTGAGTGAGTGTCCTGCTGTAATCTTTGTGGTGAACTGATTGGTGGTTTTGTTGCTAGAGTGTCGCAGTGCAGCTATATGATGCACTGCATTCTAGTCAACTGGAAGAAGCTTCAGCACATTTGCTAGCATTTGCTGTGGGCCGTCACTGTACAGTAAAAACCAGTGGTGCACAACCTCTTGGCTCTGCAAGCCACAGGCCACATTTAACATGATTTTGAAGTCACCAATGCAAAATGCTGTTGTTATTCAGCAGACATTGTATTCTGGTGTCTTCTTGGCTGAAATTGTAGCTAAGCACCACTAAAATTCAAGCTCCAAAAGCGCTTAAATAAGTCTGTAAATTAATAATGATTATTTGTAAGGCATATAACTTCAAACAAACGGTGTTTTTTCCTAGACATTGTGGGCCAATTACCAACCCTTCCCGTTACAGGCTGGATTTGACTCACAAGTTAGAGGTTGTGCATCAGTGATATATATGGCACTGATGGTGGCATAGCATCAAGTGATGTGAACATGGTTGCAGTGAAAGTCAGATGGGTTAAATAGCTTATTACATTATTCAATCAAAAGCAATGGGATGTTTTAAGCAGCAAGCAAAAGGTACACTTTTCGTTCTACTGAGTTATAGCGTAACACTAAATGCTACCAGTTGACTGTTACCTTGAAATGATTCTGTCGTTTTCTCTCAGTGTTACTATAACGTATTAAGGAAGGATGAGATAATAATTATGCAATACATGCTCAGAAACTTTACGTATTCTACCACTTTTAGCCAAACAACGAAAATAAAAAACAATAAAAAAAATAGCACTGATAGTGCAATAGCTGCAATAATACTGATTCATATCATCTACTAAGGCAGTTGGATGAGAACAGAACAGGTTGTGAAATGTTCAGCGCGTGATAGTGACAAAACTGACACTGTACCAGCTTGCTTCGAGCCCGCTGTCATTTCATGACTAATTAATAGAACAAAATTTCTAAATGACTTTCTTGTCCGTATACTATACAGATATTCATACTAAATTTATGCACTGCCTGCAGCCTACTGTAAACTGAACTGACCTGATGTCAGTGGCATAGCCAGGATCTAGTTGTATTGGGGGCACTTGAGGGGTGGGATATGGAGAAGGGTGTCCCCTCCCCACGAGGAAGGGGGCTGAATATTTTGGAATTTTTTTGTGTGAAAATGACATGTTTTGCTGCATTTTTTGCACTATTTTTTGTAACTGAATAGGCTCCTAGGGTCGGCACGTGCCCCAGTGCCCCGCTGTGGCCATGCCAGTGACTGATGGGTATAGATAATTTGATGCATGACAGAACTTGTATGTTAACTAGACCATTACTGTATGTATGGTTGTGTTTGACCACCTCAGAATATGAATAATCAAAAAGAAGTGCTTTAGGATGTAACCAATCTAATGTATACTCCGCACACATTAACTGCTAATGCTACTATAACTACTACTACAGTACTACTACTGCTACAACTACGGCTAAAGATCTGAGACACATCTCTTATACAAGCCAAGTTATAGTGCATTTTGTCTCAAATTTTGTTGCCATGGCAACAAGGGTTGGTCAGGGTGAAATTTGGTTGGCAGCATTTGATGGCCCAACCTCCAAAATCCCCTTATAGACACAAAGATCTCGCAGGTGTCTCTTACAGAAGCTGAGTTATAGTCCATTTTGTCCCAAATTTCGTTGCCATGGTAACGAGGTCAGTAAGGGTAAAATTTGGTTGGAACATTTGATGGCCCAGCCCCGAAACCCCCCCTTTAGATGCAAAGGTCTTGCAGATATCTTTTACAGAAGCCGAGTTATAGCCCATTCTGTCCCAAATTTCATTGCCGTGACAACGCGGGTCAGTTTGGAGTAAATATAAAGGGCACTGTTAAATTGGCCGATCTCAACAGTCACCTTCTAGAACCAAACCCTAAGTGGATCGGATGATTGGTTGCTGAGATATGGACGTTTGAAGTTCTTCCAGGAAGGCTCTTTCCAGAATGGAGGTCAGTCACAACAACGCACGAAGTGGTCGTCAATATTATACTGATCTCGTATACTCCTTTTTGCTACATTAGGAACATAGCATGCGCGGAGTAAAAATGATGATGATGGTTATGATGATGAGTCTATCTATGCATTGTGATAAGTTGATATGATGTTTTTGATGTTGTGGATTTCTGCTTTGTACATGTTTTAATGTGGAGCAGAGAAGCATATGGCGTGTCATGTGTGTGAACATCTTGCATTGTGTATTAATCAAATTGCAACATTTGTTTACTCAGTTGTTGACTTTTGGCGACAACTGTTGTCTTCCTTGGAATAATTTCTGTTCACTGCTAGATGGGGCTGTGAAGAGACAGAGTTTTACTTACCAACCTGCTCATGTCTGTAACAAATTGTTCACTACAGCATGATCTAGGGCAGCAACGTTAACAAATTGGCAGATAAAGTTTGTAAGTTCATGAATTTGTGTAGTTATTAGTTTTAAACCTGTGAGTTTATTCAGCGATATATTGCGGTGTTGATGACTTTTATGGTGTCAAGTTGCAGTTGCTTTTTCGCTGCTGTCTATTGGAATACATTGTCTTTGTGAGCATGCTACATTGTACAGTGCTTCACTTCATACCTTGCAGCCTAGCTGAAGTAGCATAGTTTTCCGAGTTTTTCCTTTGATTGTTCAGTGTGATTGAATTGCTTTTGTTGACGCATTTTCCATCAATTTGTTCCTCACAAGGCTGGGTGATGATATCCTTGTCATATGGGCACCAGTTGTTGTTGTGCTTATGTAAGTGTTGTCGCGTTGGTTGTATTCAATGCTGTTACATTTGCTGTATGCTGTGTGTGGTTAAACTTTGCGCTTAACTTATTTTCTTCATCGTAATGCTTGGCTGTCAGCATATTGAACATCTGTTAAAGGACACGTGGCTAAGTTGTGTAATTATTTCATTGAAGTGAATTTGTTATTGCTGTTATTCTCAAATGTTTAGCTTTGATTCTACCAGTAAACAGAAAAGTTTACCATTGATGTTATTTGTCATCTTGGAGAAAATCTAAAATGATCAATTTATGATGTGTACAGGCTTTGGATTTATGCTCTGTGTACATGTACAGTTAGCCTAATTCACCCTAAATTTAACAGTACAGTTTACTCCACAAGTCTATTGTATACCCAGCAAGCTGTTTACAACTGTGGTTTTTTATAGTTAGTTTTCCACGTATACAGCCCACATTCCCACTCCCATATGAGTCTGAAATCTCATCTGCTGTCGATACGGTAAACTTGTAAATAACACAAGGCTGCAGTTGAAGCCTGGCTTGAAAGAAAGACACTTGAGTTTCGATTTAATGGTATGTGGTTTGCACAGTTTAGCAGAAAGCTGCTGCAAAATGCATCTGGTCTGTGGTGATTCTGTTGAAAAACAGTTATTTGCACTATGGCCTTCATCTAGTGGCAAAACTTTTTGAACACCGCTTGTATTGATGGAGTTTGATGCTGGTGGAAGGACATAATGGTTAGCAAAGTTCACTGTTGTGGCACCCAGCCGGAAGGATAAATTAGCCAATTAAACTAGCAATCCCCATTCAGTTGAACAACGAACATGTGTAATGATGAGTTTAGCATTACCAATTGTGTGCTTGTACCGTAAGTGTTAATGTCATGCATGCATGATGGCTTGGCTTGATAAGCTGGGTATACTTATAGTGATTTACCTCGATACACATATCTGTACAGAGAAGCTTAGTATACAGTGTATTGGAAAAAAGTATCCCCTAGACATCATACAATAAAAATGTCAAATCTAAGCAAATTCTAATAAAATTTTGTACGATTAATTTTTAATAAATTACTAAAGAGACCTCCAAATTTTGTTAAAAAATATTATTTCTGAGGACAGTTATTAATTGTTGAATATTGATAACAAAATATCTTTGTTACAAATATGGCGTTACATAAGTAAACCTCGCGGTTACTATACAATTTTGTAACTGTAACAGAAAGCACCCAATTTTAGCGAAATTATGCGTCAATAATGCGCCATCCATTGGCAATCAAGCTGTGAAGTTTCAGTTAAACTCGCTGAAGCGAACGATAGTTACAGTGGATTATGTGAGGTGACCCCAAAACACTTCAGTTTCAGGTTTTTGTGGATTACATCAGACACAAAAGACATGAAACTGAAGTGTTTCGGGGTGACCTCACAAAAGTTGCTGTAACTGTTGTTTGCTTTGGCAGATTTACTTGAAATTTTGCACTTTGATTGCCAATAAATAATGCATTGTTGATACAGAATGTTACCAAAATCAGGTGTTTTTGTTGGGGTTACGAATATGTACATTAACCACAGGGTTTACTTATGTAGTGCCATATTGGTAACAGTGATATTTTGTCATTGATATTCAACAATTCGTAACTCTGCTCAGAAGTCATATTTTTAAATGAAATTTGGTGATCTTTTTAGTAACTTATTGGAGATTAATCGTGCAAAATTCTATTTGAATTTGTTTAGATTTAACATTTTTATTGTATGATGTCTAAGGGGTTACTTTTTTCCGGAGAGAGTGTAGATAGTCTGTTCTGGGTGTGATCATAGCACTGCATAAGCTTACTGTGCTTATGCTTTCAGATATTGTCTTATTACCTCCGCCAAGGAGGTTATGTTTTTGCCATTATGGTTTTGTTTTTGTTGTTGTGGATAATGTGTTTTTATCGTAAGATGTAACTGTCACGTATACGAGTTGTATTTAATGTGAGTGACTGGTACAGTTAGCTTTGTGAGTTTTCACTGCGATATGTTCACTTCGTCTTTTGTTTGTTTGTCTGTCTGTGTGTTAGCAAGCTAACTCAAAAAGTTATGGACGGATCTTTATGAAATTTTCTGGGAATGTTGGGAATGGCAAAAACTACCAGTGATTCAATTTTGGGGGTGATCTGGAAGGAATCCTGGATTCTGGATCACTTTGAAATTTTCGTTACCGTTGCTTTCAATGGGGCATAAGGGAAACCGCTGACAAACCGAAGATGGTGCTGCCACCTAGCGAACAACATGGCGTTGGCGGAGGTCTGCGGTCTCTGACTGCTTTCTAGTTTGTAATGCCATGGTAACATTATTGTTTTACCATCTAACACTGTGCACTGTAAAACAGATATTTATCAAACTATGTAATTGAATCGGATTTTGTTGTTGTGGATAATGCTTTTTTATCGTAAGATGTAACTGTCACGTATGCGAGTTGTATTTAATGTGTGTGACTGGTACAGTTAGCTTTATGAGTTTTCACTGCGATATGTTCACTTCGTCTTTTGTCCAAAGAAAGTCTTAGTTATTGACTTGGATTTACACTTTCTGTATACACTATTTCTCACAGCCAAATCGTTTTGGTCAAAACTTCGTTAAATTTCCACCAACTTTCATCAATGAGTGGGTGCAGTTTAACCAGTCAATTGTTGACGCTGTTGTCTGCAGCCTGTTCAGCCATGCAGTGGTGTCACGTCTTAAGCCCTGCCCTTGTGTGGCCTACACTTTGGACACATATTTTTTAATATTATTATTTGGAAGTGAGTTGATATACAAAATTATGATTGTGCTAAATGAATCACGTTTTAGTTTATTGTGTGCTTAATTAAGTCGTTAAAACGTTTACTTGACACAACAACTCAGCGTTATGCAACAATTTAGAGGATCCGTGTTTAACATGGTAGTGTGTTGACATAAATTAGGTGAGGTGGAAAATGAGTGCACTGTGCTTCTCACATAATCCTATCGTTTTAGTCATCTTTGTGCCAAAAATTATTACAGTTGGTAGAAACGAAAATCTGACGAAATCAATTTTGCTTCATTTTCTTTAACTTTAGCCAATAAGCTGCTTATCCATTTTATATTTATTTTCTTACAGTTTACTGACTTATTGTGACAAGCCTAGGCGGTCTACGTCTACGACACTACAAGTTATAAGCCATTGTTGTAAGAGTAAGACATTATTAGGCCTATTTGAGTTTCCTAAATGTGACGGGAAAATGAGAAGAACACGCTTACATGGTCGCCTGAAGCACCGCTTGTGACACTGATCTATATTTTTGGTGCTTAGTGGTTTAACCGCCGTACTTTTCGGCCAAGGTCTCGGGAGCTGCAACATCTCAGTTTCGGCTTGAAAAGTCTCGTGTTCATCTCTGAAATTAAATGTTCGATGCAATTCATTTGGATAAAATTATTGACACATTTGCACATAAAAAGTCAAGTAAAGTTGCAGTATACGCTAACTGAACAATAAACTGCTAACTGACACTGTTAGACGGAGTCGCTCTGGTGCAAACGAGTTCGCATATAGCTACACATTTCTCCGAAGCGTGGTCTGTCTGTCTGTCGTCTGTCTGTCACACTCGTGTGTGACATCCGTTTCACATATTTAGGTGCCATTTGGCAAGTTCACTTGCGGAGCCCAATGACACATTGTGATGGATGGTGGTCTCCAGACCCCCTCAAAGAAAGGGCAGATTTGGGGGTCGAACCCCGCGGCCAAAATATTCAGTTACAAACTGTTGCTGCCACCTGGCGACTAGAAACGAGGAGTTACGTGGATTGGCGACAACGATTCCGCCTCTTAGGACATTATTTTGGACTTGAACCTACAGGATAGTAAGCTGCCTTTTTGCAGGTGTCATACAACAGTGTATCGTCATTGCTATTGCAGGTATTTCGTTTTCATATTCTGGAATATTGAAAATAGGCCTCCGACTTTCATCCGCCGCTCCCCCCTCCCAGGTGTCCGGTCCTGCGTGTTCTGAAGGCTGCCGACTGAAGTTTCAAAGCCTTACATCGTGGATCGCGGTGCAAAGCCGACTAAACATATTTCATTTAAATTCATTGCATTGTCTCTCTACTGCGTCGCGGATGCTACTTTGTTTCTGTCTGAAGAAGATGCGCAGAGGTCGTCGGGGGTCATGATACAACAGTTTCGTTTCTCATTTAATTCCGTTATAATAGTAATTGAAGACAGATGTCTGTCTGCATGGTAGCGTGCAGCGTGCCAAGACGATTGATTAATGTACAGCAGAGACGATTGTAAACGATGGCCCGCGACGGACAGTCTATCGGCGGCAGCAATAGATTTATTTGTGGACGGCGTATTTGAGAATTAACGAACAATGATCATCACGATGATGCGGGTCGGTCGGGTCCGGCGTCTGGCAAAGTCGTTAAATCGTTGTCTGTCTGAAATAGTAACCTAGCAGCGGGCAGCTGGTGCGCGTCGCGCCGTGACACTGGTACCCCTAGCGACCGAGCAGCCCGGCGCAGCATGGCGTAAATGATCGCCCCCTGGCGAGCAACCTAGCAACGCAGCTGCTGCCGCTGCTTCATGGCTGCTGCCCTCCAGTCGACACTCCGCGCCACCGGCTGTTCGTGTTCAGACAACGTCTGGCCGGTCATAGGCACGAATCTTCCATTCAGTACAATAACTGTTGTTGGCATTCATAATGATTCAACCGTATTTAGATTCCGTAGTTGTACCCGTATATAATCTGCAACAGACTAGGCTAAAAATTAATAATAAGTGAATAGTTAAAGACAGACCTTGGATAGAGCTAAATTTGATGTTTAAAATGGACAGACTAATACAATACAATACAATACAATATTCGTTTAATTCAAGCATAGACAGACCGCTACGTAGGTTACAATAAATTACGCTTGTGTTAACAGTGTGTAGGTTACAGGACAAAAGTAAAGCGTAGTAGAACTGCTGGGTCAATGGGCGCGTGTTGTCGCAGTAGCAGTCGCTGAAGCTCATTCAATTCATTCACTGCTGATCTGTCCGTCCGTCCGTCACGCTGTTTGCCACTCGGCACCCCGGCCAGACGGAAGCAGTTATTGTTGGTCGCCGGCTGCGGGCGGCCGGTTTGCCCGGGGGACCGTCGAGTCGACTCCTCCCACGGGACGGTGGCTGAAGCGCTGCACCGCTGGGGCAGCGAGCAGCAGCACTTACTGCAATACAGGCTGCAATACAGCGCGGGTCGTGAGATAGCCGTCGTGCCGAACAGACGTGTTGCCCGCTGTGGTGACAGACGCGCCGCGCCGTCTAAAAAAACCATCGATAAAAATTGTCATCAGGCTTACCGTTACACAAAGGTAAAACATCTGTTGCGAGTCAAGAGGAGCACAAAACTGCTAAACTGCAGCCTCTGAACGGCTGGCTGTGAGTTGTGACGTGTGATGCAGTCGCACGAAGTCGGTGAAGCTTGAAGAAAACATCAACGCACTTGTATACGTGAAGGTACGTTAAATTTCTACAATGCTGTCATAAAAATGAGAAGCATGTACGCAAAGAAGACTTTGTATTTCGTGATAATCAGGGGCGGCGCCAGGTTTTCAGAGCTGGGGGTCAGGTCGAGTGGTTGTCGATTTACTGCTACTATCCCTCACCCCGTCCCTTTCGCCCATTCCAAAAACGTTCGGATTTGCGCGAATCTTACCAGTCGTCCTGTTGGAGGCTGGGGGTCCGAACTTCTGGACCCCCTCGCCCGCCGCCGCCCATGGAGATAATAAGCGTTTGACGGTAGCTACTATAGCAGTTAGATGTTGCATTTAGATGCCGTGAAATGTGTAACCGTCCAGGTAGGATAGTTCTTCAACAGTTTGATGAATACAGAAAGTATTTTCATTGAGAAATGTTTAGATTCAGATAGCCACTCGATCAGTGGCGGTTTTAGGCCCGGGCCGGGGGGCACGGGCCCCCATTCTTGCTTCAGCCCCCCCCCAGTTTCGTGGCCACTCATGATTTTTTTGCAAAGTTAACACAAATATCTTATTTCTTTGCGTTTCCAAATTTTAGAAAAGTGACTCTCTGACCAGGCCGGGGCTCTGCCCCCAGATCCCCGTTATAGACTCTCGCTACCGCGCTCACCATGGGGCCGTGCCCCCAGATAGTGCTGACTGGAACCGCCACTGCACTCGATATGACATAATGTGATATTTCCGCTAGGTTACCTGACTGTCTTTGTATTTGCACGATATTACGTTAGTCGTAAAATATCGCGCGCTCGTGATTAATCATTAATTCATAACAGTGCGTTGTAGCATATAGCCTATTCTGAAGTTAATACAGTCGTTGCACTGCTGTGCATATTAATGAGCTACCTAGCACGTGTTTCGATGATTGATTACAATGTGTGACTGCAGATTAGTAGAATTTTATTCGACAGTTCGATAGGTTTCTGACGAGTGTTGCGTCAAACTGCGACATTGTGTGAATGTACGTGGCGTCCGCTGCGTGTTGTGCGCGTTCTTTGTGTTGCGTCAACCTGCGTGGCACGTCGTCGACACCGCCGCTTGCGCAGACTGTTATAATATGAAATCGGTTTTTTTAAATAATATATTACTTTCACTATAACAGGTGCACTGGTGCATAGTCGTCATTTTACATCATTTTTGTAGTCGGTTCAACGGCGGCGGCAGGCCCTTGTGTACTAATTAGGTAAGCCAATAAGTGTAGGCTAAGGGGCTGGCTGATGCACGTATCGTATACGACCGAACTTGGTTTAGTATTTTCCTATGATACGCGTAATTGCGACTAGTCATGACACTTAAAAATGTAATAGCCAGTGACACATACTGTGCAGGCGTTGGAAGTAATCGACTGACCTCAATCCGGTCAACCGTGACTTAAAATTACCTGATTTGCATGAGTATTGTAGACCGACCGATTTAACTGGATATGTAGGCATATTGTCAGTTGCGATAAGCGTTTATGGCGAATAGGCCCACATATGCGTCGGCGTCGTTCAGGCCTAATGTCCAAATTGCATTCGTCGTGTCCAAAAGTGACGCCGTAATGATGGTGTCACGATGTCCGGTGCTCGACTGACTTGGCCGTCGCCATGACGGTCATGGTTTCCCGCCGGTCGACGGGACGAAGTTTTAGGCCTATGTGACAGGACGATCTACCGCAGCGGCCGGATGGACGGTCGGTGGGACCACGCACGTTGACAGGCGTCCTTCAGCGCTCGGTTTCTCCGTGACGGGTCGACGTCGACGTTGTACGTTGACCAGGTCGCTCGGTTGTTTAGACGGCCGGTGTCACATTAAAATGTCCCCCATGAAAAATGTGACCGGGGAGAGATAATCACGGATTTGATACGTCCCCCGTTATTAAAATGTCGCCGGCATCATAAAAAGTCTCCCCATTATAAAATCGCCCACCGGAAACGTCTCCCCTTGCCGACAATTTACCGGTAAAAACCGCCCCGCTCGGGCGGCCGCCGAGGGGGGCAGATTTTTGCCGGTAAATTGTAGGCCGGGGAAGACTTTTCTGGAGGGGGCGATCCTATAATGGGACACCGGCCGTGTAGTCGGTCGCGGTGTGTTTTGTTAATTACAGTGGCACAGTCGGCGACCGACAGTCCAGTCCAGTCCAGCGGCCGGTCTATTACACTACCCGGCAATCTTGAGCCGCGGGCGGAGCAGCTGATTACACTACTCTGCGTGCACGGATTCCGACGGACCATGCAGACCAGACCCCGCATGCAGTTTCAATAGCAGCACCTGGCTACACTGCTTCGTGGTGGACCCCTTTCACGCACAGATAGGGCCTATATTATATTAGCGCTCCGTCTGCAGTTTGTACGCATGCATGTATTAAACTGTTCGACCACGTGATTAAACGGTACTTGGTGTATAGCAACATAATCGATGATGACAGATCCGCGCATCTTTGATGTCAATCACGTGATATTGAGCGTCAGCATGCAGTAGAGCTCGCCCGTAGCAGGCTTTCTGTAATTAAACCGTTTAAACGTCCAACACGATCAGAATCACGCTGGTTTTACTCACGCTGCACTGTTATTATTCCCTACGCCTTGTCAGAAGAATCGGAGACGTGCGAAAATAGCCTGCTCACACGCAGTGATGTGAATTGACGTAGCCCTGTCTCATTGCGTGTTGAGAAACGGTTACGAAAATCAGCGAGCCTGCATTGGCGGTTCACGCTGTTATTTTCACATTCGTCTATTGAATATATGACGGCCTTCTCCTCTACTTTAGAATGTATAGCAATAAGGTATCGGATTTGAGACGAGTTTTATCTGCCTGAATGCTAGTTACTGAATAAGACCATAAGACACTGTCACTAGGATTAACTCTAAGTGACGTAGGCCTATAGGAGTTAATATCGATATAAGCAGAGACAACAACCGCCTATATCTTGTTTGTTACGACAGCACTGCAACAAGAGTCAGATTTGAAAATTTATCTTTCAGTTTTGTTTCTGTTCACAAATTGAAATAATAAGACTAAAGAACTAACTGGACTCTGAAGAGAGAACTTGCAGAGACAGTCTTGGCTTTCGAGGTCAAAAGCATTTTTCCAAATGTCGAAACATGAAAAAGAATCAGCTTCATTAAATTAATTTGATAAACTCTGATCATCGGCGTCCCGTCCGTTAGAGTAAGAAAGACGGTTATACTAGAAGCTACGACGAGTGAGATAAATGGTCGCTGAACGTGGAACTGGCAACTCGAAGTAGTCCAATTTCAAACTCATTCGTTCGATTGCTGAAAGTTAAACCTGCAGCTCCCGCAGTCTGCTGCAGTGCGATCAAAGTCAAGGCATCGCGGCATGCGTTCGCAAGTGTTGTTCGTCGGTACGGTACTTTCAAGTTGATCGGTTTCCTGGCAGGCATCTCTCCGCAGGACCCGCCAGGCGCGTCTGGTCTGCGTCTGCGTCTGCTGCTGCTGCAGTCGCCACGAATTGACCGGAATTCGTGTGACGCCTGTCGCGACGTGTCTCGAATAATTACGTCGTTTCGTCTTGGACAGTGGGCTGAAAAGCGTGACCATTTGAGGTCGTATATTATGAGCCGCAGTGAAACGCATTAGTGGCAGTCTGCAGAAGCAGATGTTGAGTCTGCATGGTATCTTTGATTGCTAGCATCACCCATGGACTCCTCCAGGGACTACTCGATAATAGCTAGAATTAAAGGTCTCCTTGACTCCTCTATACTATGCGATGGATTCAGCCATCACGTGATACTTTTCTCTATTATCACTGGCGACAAGCGTGACGCCCTCGGCTTGCATTCATGCTGAGGGCTCTGCTCTTGGTTATCCAATACTGACACAATAGCCCCATAGATACTGGTAAAGATTTTCCGTTTTGCAAAGTTTTGTTTATAAAATAAGATGGCAGAAATTCCTGTTTTAATTAATTGAACGGATCAAACAAACTAGCAAGTATAGCAAGTATATAACGTTCTCGATCAATCGATACTGAGCTAAGAATTTCTCATTTTGTCGAGCTTAAAGCAGCACTGTTTCTCTGCTGTGTGCTCTCGGTGCTAGTTACGGATTTCTTTGACCAGGCAAAAATGAATGGTAAAAACTTAAAAAGAAGTTCGCGTAATTAGCTGTTTGCCGTTTAGGCAGTATAAACGAACATGTCGTAAAATTAATAGTCTGTACTGTAAATCTACATGTGGACTATAGACCAACGTAAGTAGCTGAATCGAATTTGGAATTGCTTTCTACGTTGATATAACAAACGATTATTACCTACTCTGACGGGAGACATTCAAAACTCAAAAGACTTTCAAAAAGTCTGCCGCCGCGTAAGGACATTTTCATTAACTAGGGTTTCCATTAGATCGGCCAGCGCGTAGATGTAATGACAGCAGCCGTGTAATTTCATCCATGGTCGATTCTAATGATTGCAGTCCCATCAGTGCATGCGTGGACTCGGTCAAACAAAACGATGCTTTGTGTTGTGCAGTGCAGGAGCCACTTCTGTGTAGGCCCACGTTCGCCAGATAAGTAAGTAAGTAAGCAGAGTTCATTCGGTTCTTGTCGTCATTACGTCCACCTGCGCCTCTTCGAGCCCTACACAGTACAACATTTCAGTTTTCACTTAATGTCCGTCGACTATTCGCAAAGGCGAAACTAAATATCGATTTTTCACTCTACGCTTTAGTCAAACAGTATCAGTTAAATGACGAGGGCAGTCGTGCTATTACAGAAGCAACAGATAATTAAATGACATTGATTTGAAGTTGTTGTGCAGATCATCTTTTTAGTAAGCCTAGTTCAGAATTTCGTGTAGGCTGTTAACCAAGTCTCTCGCTGTTAGTCGTCCAAGAAGACAGCACGGTCCTGATGACGAAGACAATAGCAATTATGATGACAATGATGATGATGCTACTCACAGTAATAACGTTTAACTGGGCTAATAGTAAAATTCAAAGTTTCTTTCTTCGGTATCGTTCTGATGCACCAAAATTTACTTGTTGCTATAGTGTTGCGTGTAATCCACTGCGCTCTGGCCGCGATATATGATATGCCCTATAAACGTTCCTTTGAACTTTTATGGTTTCACTTTTCTCGGTTGGGAAGATGAGCGTTGTCGTCAAATAGTCGTCAAAAGGCTGCAGTGTCGTTCAAACCAACGACGTAGGTCAGTTGGCACATTGGCGTCGGGTCATTAGCAGTTAGCATGAGCGCCGGCGTTGGCGTTCACTCAACGGCAGGCAACATTCGACTAACTTAATTCACTCTGCATCGCCTGCAGCAGTCGTAAACATCCTCGTCGTGCCGTGTCCTTAGCGCGTCCTCTCCGCACTGTGTTAAATGAACTCGAACTGACCGGAAAATCACTCAGCAGCATTCTAGAGAGCTGCATGTGTGGTTGGTTCCACACATCACTCTGTGCCGGTGCCCGTAGTGTTTGTCGACATCTGCGAACGATCTTCTGCGTCGTCGTTAAACTGACTGATTTCATGCGCTATTTGTTGGCCGCCGATGCGCAAACTTTTATTTAGCTTACAGAAAGTCATCATCCTCGCTCTTATTTACGTTTCTGCCTGCAACTTCAGGACTCTGGTAAGTTCGTCTTTGAGAAAGGATTGCCACAGCGCACAGGACATGCTATACGAGTAGTTTTTTTTCATATCGATACTTTACAAGGGACGACGATTTTGAGGTTTGGTGGCCGGGGTTCTTTAATCACACCTGGCGCGATCAAAACGTCAAAAAGTGAAGCCCATTGAGCTTACTGAAAATTGCAGGAAGTAGCTTATTTCCAGATGGCTTCTCGAGAGTTTCTAAGAGCTATAACGATTTTCTTCGCTAAAGGTCATCTCCAGCTTTGCAAGTTTTTCGCAGCAGACTGAAAACTGAACTTTTTGCCCGGTCTTACAGTCGTGACTAACGACGTCTCATTGCACTGACTACTATTACGTGACTTCACTGTTTAGGCTTATTGTTGCGTGTCCTTGTAGTCTTAGGACTTAACGCCACGCTAAAGTCATTTCGTCCTTCATCACCATTATCATCATCATCATCAACAGCAATGTCACAGTTCGATAGATCATGTCATCGTCATAATTGTCGTCGTCGCGTCATTACGCCAACAAGGCGAGTAGGCTGCTTGAGCTGGCGGCTAAAAGCTGTCAAAGTGTTTGCTGCTTCTGAAGAAAAAGCGTTCCAAACAGACACAGCGCGGTTTCTGTATATGGTAACGACACCCATACTAGGAACGTTCACTAGGAACGGTTTCATCGTTCTGTGGTTCAAGCCGGTGGCGGTACATTTTGTCAAAGAAGTGTCGCGGGTGACGACAACGACAGCGGACGTTTTGACGTTCGTGTCTCTGTGACCGTAGTCGAGATCTCGTATTCATATGCGAATTGCAATTACACTTCTCATCTGCAGCAGCGTCGAACATTGCTGGTCCACGCCCGACTGCCACGCCTCCTTGCTACGCCACAGCACCACGGTGACGCTGATGATGATGATGATGATGTTTTGTCGCAGCAGCCCGTGTCCACTGGGTTTAGTTCCTCGTCGTCCCTCGTACAACAAACAATCTGTTCAGTGTCCGTCCTCTGCAGTATAGCGACGGTGATGTTGTACACGAATGCATGCCATGCTGTCTACGGCGGGCGGGCGCCAGTAATGGGGCGTCCCGCCGGCGCTACGTGTTTGTCTAAATGCAATCTGCGTCGACTGCAGCTTGCACGGCAGTGCGCCTGATCGAACCCAGATCACGAGCGTCGTCACTGGTCAGTCGTCGTTGACCGCTTGACCGTGAGTCCACATCTCGTACTGACCACGTCTCTGCACCGCCTTCATGCCACCCCGGTCTACGCCCTTTTAATTATCGGCCACCGACCTCGCCGGGCTTCCTGCCGCCGCTAACAAATCGCCGACAACGTTTCTCGACGCGCCCTCCCGGCTAAATGCTGGTGGTATATCAACCGAATGTCAAATTCGGATATACAAATAAACCGATCAGTAATTTTTCTGTTTAAGTTATTTGTGTTTGACTGATGTAGCGTATCTGCGTTATTTTTATTGTTGTGATTAGCCTGTTCTTCGCGAATCTGTTCCAAGTCAGTATTTGTAGCTTTTCCTGGATTTGAAGTGTCGAATGGTTAGAGACAGGGAGTAATTTAACTTTTCCTTTAGAGGGTCTACATCCCCATCAAAATGTCGATACATACGGTGTGCCAGACAGTACATGCGAAAATATCAGACACCTCATTCCGGACCTCAGCAGGGCTTTCATCCCTCTTTAACCGCAGGTGGAAACCTCCAAGTGGCACTGACGGCCTTTTTCTCCATTTTCTCTTTCTTCCGTTTTCCTGTTTTTTTTCTCCCCACTGTATAGGGGCTGAGAGAGCGTTATAAATTCCCAGCGGGTTCCGGGCAGAGCCCCGACCGCAAACACACTTTGGGGAATTAGGGCTCTCAAAACGCATCTCGTGGCAACATAACTTTATTTTTGCAAAGACAACACAAGTATCTGTGCTTTTCTACGATTATAAATTTCTGAAAAGTAGATAAATTTGCCGCTTCCATTAAACGACAAAAACCTGTTTCAGCTTCAAGGGGAGGGGTGGGGCTTCGGACCCTGCATCGCCAACTTTGATCTGACGACCTTAAATGACAAATCCTACATTTGCTTGATTAAAGGTAGAATTTCCCATGCAGGTGTTCGTATATAGTTTTAAAGCAAATTGCCTGTAAAATGCTCTGCTTCCGTGACGGTCACAAACGCGATGCCAGTAGGCCTAAGCCTAAATTACTGCAAGCCGCACGCAGTATATTTCATGGAAGACAGCTTTCATGTTTGCGTGTATGTGGGACTCTGCATGGCATCTGGCAGCTTTACCCACCGGCTAGGCCTAGGCCTATTCCGTGTTATTACGTCCAAGCTGCTCAGTCACTAAGCTTGTGAGTGCATTTTATTCTTTCTTTGTTAAAACGCGCGCCTATTAATAATAACCGTCTCACGCAGGCCCATTTCCCTCGCCGCTGCAGAAAAGGTTAAGTTGGTGCATATTTTTGTCACAATTCTGTACATCAGTACACCGACCTGGACCTCGCATAAGATAAATGAAAGGGTGATCGTGCCCCCATCGCCCAGCATGCACGCCACTGGTGCTTGTTACGATGTTTGCTTAACTTTTCGGACATGGTTTCACAGTGTCCTCTATAACCTATGACCGCTTAGCGCCTGTGACTTGCTGGCGATTTGTAGTGCTATGTGTATCGTTTTTATTTTATATGTATCGTTTTATTTTCAGTTTTACATTATTATCACCAACCGTCCGGCAGTGCGTTTGGTCGAGTTGACAACCGTCGCCAACTTGGTTCTCCCGGTTGTCGGTCCACGGACCTGGAACGACCTGCCGGACGACGTGACATCTGTCGAGTCGTTGTCTATCTTCCGCCAGCGTCTCAAAACACATCTCTTTGCATTCACGAAGCTTTATTCACCATAAACATGGTAGAAACAAATGAAGGCTAAATGCAAATAATAAAAAACACAACTTAAGTAAACTTAACTAACAAAATAATCAAGTCCATGCATGGCGTACAGAACACAACAAACTGTCAGAGTTGTCATGACTGGTTAAAAATTTATATGTCCGCTTAGCTATTATATCAGATACTGAATCAAAATTAACTGACACTCTTCAATTACAGCTTTCGACCTAATATTAAACATTTTGACAAAACAGGTGTTGACAACAAACTGCAACGAAGCGATATGTGATTTTTTTCGCATTCGCAAAATCTTTTTTGACTAATTTCTGGACAAACTCTCCTTCTCTGATAGACCTATAGCATTAGTTTGCATTACTTAGGTTAGTTTTGAAAACCCCTGATTGATTGATTGATAAATATTTATGAGGTGACTGTATCCGAAATTGGCTTACTCGGTCCGGCGTAGCCAGGGGCCGGTATAGCCAAGGTTCGCTAAACCCTATTTCTAACCCTATCAATAACCTTAACCCTGTCCCTAACCCTCGCGCTGTTCGGAACTTCGAACTAGTACCCCTTCATTCTGAACTGTCCCTCATTTATGATTGGTAGTGTCAATGCATAACAGGAGACAAAAATACTCTGCGAGAACTTCCAAATCGCGTTTTATCCAAATCGCGAGGCTGAACTCGAACAATGGCAGGTGTATTGTTTGAAGAGAGAGGTCAGCAGCGAGGTCGCCCGAGGTCATTCCGAGGTCACGATTCTTGTCCGTGGCGCGCGCAATTTTCAGCCGGAAATTTGCAGCCGAACGAATTGTCGAATGGCGGCGGAGCATCTCACAGCGCGTGTGCTGCAATAAATGCTTTATGACCGACTGGGCAGACGGATGGACAAGGGTCAACCATTGTGTCCTCAGCTGGACACACGCTGACCAGCTGACCAGGAAAGAACTGAATTGATTCGCACCGTCAGCAATGCGTGCACGTGCATGTCGGTCAGTCCGTAGTCTCCCGCTGATTGATTACTTTATCATCACACCCGACCTGCAGTCACAGGACAATCCAAATAAAGAGCACTTTCGTTAAACGTTCTTCGCCCGCGCTGTAACCTGAAAATAGGGCCTATATATTCAACTGTCCGGCATGACCACTGTAAGACAGTGCGTGCAGCGCGAGCAAAGGTTGACGTGGCTTGCAGCACAAAGGCGGAACCCCGCAAAAGTTAAGCGACGTTTTCTTCAAGCTTTTACTAATAAGCCTAATATGAAATTATGAACTCATTGTTCGTCGCGAAGCACAACACAACTGAAATACTTCAACTGAGCGGCACAGATGCAGATTCCGCACAACTGGAACAGAAAAGGGGATTGCGGTGCGATGAGGCACACTTCGCACATATCACACTCTAAAGTTAGTTAGCCTAGCTATTGCAGCAGCTGCGGTGACGCCGGCAGTGACAGTGGCTGACGACGTACAGTCGACGTCATCGTCGTCGTCGCTGTTGTCGTCCGACGTGAACTGGAATGCCTCGGTGTTAGCGCCCAGACTGTAATATGGTGTTTACACGATCGAGCAAACATCGAGCAGCTAGCTCGACGTTCTGTGGTAATTAGCATGCTGATTAGGAGGGCGGACGCGTGATCAGCTGTGGGCTAAGAGCCTGAGCCTAGGCCTACATTTGAGCCAGGGGCGGGGTTCCAATAGGCCTGCTTGAGCCAGCTCGATGTTTGCTCGATCGTGTAAACACCCTATAACTGATCGCTCTGAGAAACTGCAGTCTGAAATACGCGTTGACAGGTACGACAACTGCGTTGTCGTACCTGTCGATGAATGTCTTGATGCGGGCGTCGTTCTGCAGATCGCGCTTCTTCTTAACTATAGGCCTTGCTATTTTTTTGAAAAACATGACGTTGTTTGCAACATCCGAGATCCGTCATTTCCACGTCCTGCAAATTCAGCGCCCCGCCATGTGCGACATCTGTTTACAAGAAAACCCAGCTAACGCAAAGAGAACGCGCGACAACGATGCATGTATGAAGGCCTACTGTAAAGAAGTCTATGCTCACCGATCCTAGCAAACGACATTCGGTACGATGATGTTCTAGATAGTTTTGCATCGACATTCGCTAAAGGGTGTAACCGGTATCGTGCATCAGCTACCCTTTGAGAAGCCGGAAGCGCGCATTTTGAAGGGGTACCCATTTTTAATGCCCGCTTGCGCCGGCCTTCTTGAGCATAAGGGGTCGCGAACCCGAGACCGTTGAAATCTATGTTTAATGCTGAAAATTTTATATGCGTGTTGTCCTGGTCTGTGTCTGGCGATTTCGGCGCAATTCGCTCTTGAAATGTGTGTCGCAGTCCAAAATCGCCAAACAATTCATAAAAACCTTATTTTAGTGTTCATGGTCATCCATGGCCATTGCTTTCAGTGCCAATCAAAAGCGCGTGTACGATTTCCTATTAGTGATTAATAGTAACCTTGACCCTATCTCGCACCGTTATTGAGGTACGGCGACTTACTGCTTAAAATCGCAAATTTTCCCTACCCCCTCCCATTTAGCGCCCTCGCTTGGGGTGACCTCTTTTGAATTTAGAGTTAGAAATTAGAGTCTTTCAGGCATCCGATGGTAAAGACTTGGTGATCATAGCTTGCACTGTTTTTGACTGATAGACGGACAGACAGACGGACAAAACTGTGATGGCTATGACGCTATCATCCTGCTGTCGCGCGTAGGCCTAAGTCTAGACCGACTAGTGACATCAGAAATAAAAAGTAAAGTTGATCAAAATAATTAGTGTAAATGATGATCATGCATTTTATTTCAGAAGTTTAGCCAAAGCTATGGATAGGTCCTATCCAGCTCCCATTTTACGATTCGTTTCACGGTTGATCTATAATCTGATGCGTCACCGGTTCACAACAGCGTAATTAAATGCACCACTGCAGTACTGTATTCTTATCACGATGCAGCTCCGTTATACAATGACTCCGCAATCAGTCAGTAATCACAGTAGGTGACATGTTCATGTCATGTTGCATCGGAACGTTTGGAAGAAATTGCAAATAAGCTCCGTTACGACGAACGTTAGTTTCGCTGTAATCTGATTCGCCAGAGGGCACCGTGTAGTCGCGCGAGTCAGCAAAGTCGTGCTGCGGCGCTCTTCCGATTTCCGTCGAGTCAGTCATGTGGGTAGATGATACTAGGCCTATCGTGCAGCAAACGGGTTTGCCACTGACCGTAGGAGTTTCAATCTTGAGGGTCGGAGTTCGGTCCCCCAGTATTTGTAGGGCGGGTTCTATCCCTATACCCGGTGGGCGCACCTTGCACCCAGTTAAAAAAAATAAGGTATGGGAGCTTTATTAAGGGTGTAGACTGTATATCAAAACTTCCCCCACTATTTTCACCGGGTAATCAACACGCAGAGGGAAAGTGTGATAAAACATAAAGATGGGGAGTAGAAAAGGGGGAAGGGAAAAGGGACGGATGGGGGAAGCAGAGAGGGATTTGAGCCCGAACATGGCTCTTGGGAAGAACTTGCGCAGGATTTGGATTCCAGATTTGGGGTGGATAGAAGCCACTGAACATTTTAACATGTCCTGTAATGTTGTTATGACATAAACGTGATAAACGTCCCAAGACCAAAAAATATCGTTTGCTCGCTATCGTACCACCAGAGATCTTCTGTGAGGCTAAAATGTGCCAAATTTTTTTTCGCAGTGGGATCTTACGACGCTCCACAACGTCCGGACCTCCTATTTCGATGGAGGGGGTATCTCCGTTCTCATCCCCTGTCTCACTCGACGCCTGCGGCGTTTCTTTTTCGGCGCCTGCGGTGCCTCAACCTTCTGACTTTGACGACGGATCGATGCTAATAGTAGGCCCTATAGAAAAATATCGTATGTATTTTATTAACAATTTTTTTCCAGACTTTGTGGGGCCATTACTATTGTCTGTCTGAAATAGAGATTTTAGATTAGTTAGGCGCCAGGTCTGTACATTATAAAATGCTCTACCATTTTCAATTTTGACCTATTAGTTATTTGAAGTTTGACACTGGAAAGCTGTTCGAAACCGGCATAACAGTGACCAATGGCCGAACGAACGTTTTCTGTATTGCTTTTCTGTACTGGCAGGGCTTTTCTAATAGGCCCTGCCCTGTCGTCAATATTGGGGGCTCAATATTATTGGCCCTCCATTATAGGACCTACGAGTTGACCGTGGCATACGGCTGCCGCACAGCTGTGAGCAAGTGTATGTGCGTGAATCGGTTTCATGTCGGCACATGCACAACACGTAATTAGCCGCGCCGACTGACAATAGCGATGAAATCTGACTTGCGGTCCCATCTGATGCTGAACCAGGCGGACGCATGCCGACGCATAATCACACAAAACACGTTTCCACGCCGACTTACAGGCGCAGCATGCCTAGACACAGCTAGAGAAGAGTGCTAAAGACTGTACACTGGAGAGCTATGTATTGAAGCTGGTGGCTATTGCAATGCGACGTGGCGGCGGCGCCGCGGGGTTGGGAGGAACCTCGACATCGTAATGAGTAGCGAGCGACTGTCGTCAGACTCGCCAGGTGGCGTGCCGGTGTCACGTTAAAATGTCTTCCCCATGAAAAATCCGCCCGGGGAGAGACAATCACGGATCTGATATGTCTCCTCATATTAAAATATCACCGGTTCGATAAAAAGTCTCCCCATTATAGGATCGCCCCAACCCTAGAAAAGTCTCCCCACGGCCGACAATTTTTTTGCCGGTAAATTGTCGGCCGGGGAGACTTTTCTGGGGGGAGGGCGATCCTATAATGGGACACCAGTCACTCGGTCAGGCGCCCTCCGGACAAGCAGGTGTCTTGTGTACGCTCAGTTTCGTCATCACCTTACTGAGACGTACTGAGACCTTCGGAGTTCTGATGCAGCTATGCTGCTCTGCGTCAGGATGACTTAGTGACAGATGAAAACACGACGTAGGGTTTTCACAAGCGTAGCCACAGGGGCACTGGGTGACTGGGGCCCAATGGAGGCGTGGCCCCTGTAGGAGACCACGAATGACAATCATTTATAGCGTCCGACTTTAAGCTAATTTCCTCAAAACACTTGACAACAGTGCCAAAATGCACATAAAAATCGAAATAATTTGGAGGGAAGAGGCGCAGACGCATCACCATAAGCCTACTCATTTCCCGTTGGGGAGGGGGCACTCATCTTCACACCTGTGCTTTGAGTGCCATCTCTACCTGTGGATTCTGGCTACGCGGGCGGTTTTGTTCCAGGCGTTTGTGTCACACCGAGAGGTCTATATTCAAAACTAGGCTGCGAGCCAGCAGTGGATATATTCAATTAAAATTAATGGCTTTGTCCGCTAATATTTATGTCAAAATACGAGATAGCTAATTTGTGTCAGCTCTTGGTATAGTTAATGGACATATTCGAACTTTTAAAGTCAGTCTTTTGTTGCTAGTGGCATCTCCATCCTATGCGCCAGCCTCAGTCGATCGCAGGCTTAGCCTGAATACGCCGAAAGTAATAAGTTAAGTGACAACGACTACCTGAACAGTTAAGTCTCACGACACTGTGGAGTTTAGAAATGCACTAGTTTGTGAGTTACGTTTGACGACTGCGATGACGCTACCAGATCGTGTCGACTGGCTGGCCGAGTGATGGGTTCGCGTTGAAGGAATGGTTTTGGTCGTCGCTCGCTAGGCGCCGATAGCGTCGCCGTGTTGTCGGCGTCGCTCTTACAGCGCGCCTAGTTCTATCGCGTCGCAGGCGTCGAAGTTCCTCTTTTCGGCTTCGCCAGCCCTTCCTTTGGTTCTGCACGCAAGTTTTCCTGGCAGTAAGGAACTTAGTTTTTGTTTTGCAACACACGAAATTTGTCCTCCTATACAAACAAATCTATTGACCACATCTGTTGCTTTTTTTCCCATTTTCAGCAAACTCAAGCCGCTGCTGCAGCATCATTGATCTTCGTAGAGAAACTAGAACCAGATATGTTTCCCCGAAATAACGCAATATAGCATTATTGTGCAAGTATTTCGACACGAATTGGTTTTTGATAGGCCTTCTAATGCCCCGGCCGGGGCGGATTTTTGCTGGAAAATTGTCGGCCGGGGGGAGGGCACCCGGGGGAGACTTTTCACTGATTTTCGTGCTACAGAAGCGTCTAAAATACAGCGACTTAAGTAGGCTTGTAAGTCGACAAAGATGGAGTTGTCAGGTCTCGCGATTTCAGCACCCCAAAAATATTTTTTTCTTGAGACGTTCAGCAGCAGCTTTTCATCCACGCAGCAACTCACCAGCAAAAGAATATGATGACTGACAGACCGGCAGACATGACCCGCGGGGCGGAGAATGTGTCCGGGGGACATGTCTTTCTGTCATGTAGTGGTCACTGTTGAAGTGTTTGTGTCTCTGTTACGGCGACAGCAGTGCCGACTGTTAGCCTATACTCACAGTGAATGCGACAATTGTTTCACGTTGCAGACGACGAGCTGTAGTACCGAGCGCTGGTCACTGGTGATGATCGATGGCTTGGCCTGATCAGTTGCACACGAGCACCGTAGCGGCACATAGTCCTACTACAGGTGTCTATGGACCTCACGCGCTCTACGTGCATGCCACCCACAGCGTCCGTCAACAACAGTCGTCAGCAATCCGCAGTCCAGGTATGTACTGTTATAAATCAGTTGCGTTGTTAATTCTGAGCATCTGTCTCGGATCCTGAGAGTTTTCCGTGAAGTGTCCAGTTAAAAACAGGTTAGTTGTCTCTAATGAGAGGAATTTAGATTCTCATAATTTAGATAAAATCATATACATGTAGGCCTAGTTATTTTTGAATTAGTTAGAATCTGTTAGTTTACCGCAGTAGCAATTTTTCATAATTAATTTTTATTACACATTTCTCTGAAGTTTTCCGAATTTATTTTATTTACCTAGTATTATAAGGTCGTATTCTTGTCATGCAAGATGATACCAGAAATTAATGCAGTTTGCTGAAAACGTGTCCTCTTCCTCGTTACGACTGACGATATTCGTGCGGAGAATATTAGCGTAAAACTGCAGTCAAGTTAGCTATCTTTAGGCGAACTGTAGCACAATCTGAGACATGCCTTCCGTATGCTGCTTTGACAATGAACATTACTCATGATTACTCATGAGTGTATTTAAAATTTCTGGATAGTGCACTTTTGCAAAGATTTTCAGAGCTGTAATTATAGTTGTGTTTTTTCCATTCACTTGTCTAATCACGTGACGCTTCAAAGTTCAGAATTTTTCTCCAAGGCGTCGTTTGTCGATTAGCGAATACTGTTGTATCGTGCATTCAATCTGAATGAGGTGCGTAGATTGCTTTACAAAGCCGCAATAACGACGTGTCCAGGCACGACCGACGGACGGCGATATTTTGCATGTAGTCGTTAACGACAGACATTGTATCGATCGCACTGATTGTGGCTGATAATGCGTGTACAAATGTACAAAGCGGCGCTTTGCTCAGTTGCTGCCGCCAGACGAACGTTTGTATTTTGTCCGCCGCGTAGGCTTTCAGTCTGTTCGTTAATGAGCGAACAGGAGCAACGTTAGTCAAGCGCGGACGACAAATGGACAATGGACGAGCCAAGCGGACTGTCTGTCTGTCTGTCTGGGTTCTCAATATAGCTAGCGGTGCAGTACAAGGGTGAATATTCAGGTTGACTATAGATATGTCCTACTGGGTGACCGGTGCATACCTGGCTGTGAGGGAAATAACGAGGTCGTAGCCTACAGTATAGGAAGATGTGCCGAGGACTGCGGTGCGATAACGTTGCACAACTGTCGTCGGTCGTCAGCAGGTATCACATTAAAATGTCTCCCCGTAAGAAAATCCGCCCGGGGAGAGATAATCACGAATTAGATATGCCCCCCCCCTATTAAAGTATCGTCGGCCCCATAAAAAGTATCCCCATCATAGGATCGCCCTTAAAAAAGTCTCGTCCGGCCGACAATTCACCGGTAAAAATCCGTCCCGTCCGGGGCGGATTTTTACCGGTAAATTGTCGGCCGGGGGAGACTTTTCTGGGGGGATACTATAATGGGACACCGGTCGCCCGTCGCTGTGCTGTCTGTCACTCAGCTGGACCGCTTTGAAGCTTCAACCATGCATACAGTGCAGTGTCTCATCACTAGTAGCCGCTACCTGTAGGCGGTGACACCGGATTACTGCTACAGGCAGGCGACTTCAAAGCAACCGCCAAGCCTCACAGTCAGTCACAGTGCGCAACAGACTACGAAACCTGCATATAGAGTCCATCTTAACCACGTAATGCTGCTAATTGCAAGCTTGACGCTCGACTTCTCTGAGTGTCACCGTCGTCTAGCCAGCAAGAACGCGTTGAATTGCCTGTATACGACTGATATATAGAGTATTTTGAACTTCAATAAGACCTTATAATTTTGTCCGTGGAAAGGTTTATTGCAGTGCTGTTTCTGTCGCACTGTCGAATATAAGGATTGTAAGCCTATTTTAAATGGGCTGTATGTATTGAATACTTTATATCTATCAGAAAACGAATTTTAGTGGATCTAGCCGCCGTACTGGGACATTTCTGGACTGGTCACACCGTCACACCCATTTGACAGTTTACTCGCATGGGTTTTGGAGATAGTGATTATTGTTCATACGCCTCTATAATGATGAAGGACCCTGAAAGACGGCATATTTTCCTACTTAACGTTCGTCGCCCTCACAACGTGCTGCACTGTGGTGACTGATGATGTACGGACATCAAACGGTCTAGTTCCATGCATTTAGCTTCGTTCAAATTTGGAATCTAAACTATAGCACTGCTTTGGTTTCCAGTCCAATGTGGTGGGTACAGTGTTACATAATCTTTCAACAGACCCTCAGTCCTACATGTATCTATATATTCTCATTGCTAACGTGTCAGCAGTCGAGCAGTGGACGGATTAGAGGCCGCGGAATGTGGAGAGATCGTGAGTCGTGACACAGCTGAAGACGGCAGTAGATAAACAGGACTGAAGTACTCGCCGTTGGGTGGTCGGCCTATACTCCCCTGTGCCTATTAGCAGCGTGGAACGTATCTGTCGGAGTTTAGTCGGCTGGTGATGACAGGTTAAGCCGGCTTTGACGTATAGACCAGGAAGTGACCGGGGCGCTAACTGCGGTCCTCGACGATCACCGACACTTAGCTAGGCCTACCAGACCATGCAGTGTTATTTTCATGTCCGTCATTCTGCCAAGCAGGCTACTTGAAAATTGAACGTTTTGTGACAAATTGAACGTTGTGCTGTCATAGACTCTTGCACATAGGCCTAATTTACTGTTAAAACTAAATGCGAATCCAAGTAAAACATCATAAAATGCTTTAAAATTGCTCTTTACTTTTAGAAAATAATAGCAAAAATGTTAAAAGAAGACCGAAGCAACAGAGTCTGCATTAACAAGTGCTCAACTACAGAAAAAACACTAAGATACCAACAGAGTTTGAAATACGACGGCTTTAAAATCGCACTAATTTTAATGGCTGAAAATGCTCAACTGTTTTGCACTCTATTTCAGTACGAGCTTTTGTGAAAAATGAAAGTCGTGCGTTGAAAACAGAGTTCGGTCCGCGTAGTTTAGCTGTGCACGTTACGGCTGCTGATCGTTTGCATACGTCACCAAGTACTGCATGGCAAGTAGACCTATAGCCTATAGTTCTGTTGTTGGTTACCGGCGACGGCTGGCTGAGTGCAGTGGGTAGGTAGGTGATGGCTGGAGCTGTCAAGTAGGCGCGACAGGTCATCGGCATTCAGTCATCACCTCGTGATTAATCACAGCTGATCATAACATTGCGACGACGACGCTGGATGCATGGTCAGTGTCAGGCTCAGCAGCTTTAGCGTCAGCTGCGGTCAGACTTGGCTGCAGCTCGCAGTTGCTACTGTGCCCTCTCGCTTGAATTGAGGTTTTAATCTTGACGTCTCATTAGCTTATTGAGTTGCAATTTAACTTGATCGATTATGTGCAAAATGACGCTACTATATATAATTACGTTCAGTGTGATGCTAAGTGTTGCTCGTTCACTTCACTACTTAACCAGCGAGTCAAACGCAAAGTCTTTTCAAAGTGGTATAGACGTGCTGGAAGATATAGTTGGTCTGAGTTTTTTTACGTCGTGCGTATTGGGCATATGCACAAGGTGCCGTTGCATGCGACTTTCATTTGTATTGCACCTTTTGCACGTGTCATTTTTTGACTGCGTTAATTGGCACGACCAATTTTACGTGTTCAAAATTTCAGATGTGGAAACTTGCTATTTATTCAGGGGCTTGGTTGCCACTATAAGTTCGTCGCCGGCCTCTCGGCTAGTTTCGAGCTGTTGTTACATCTGCTCCGACCGACCAGGTCTATGCAAGGATATAATTCGAACGCCGCCGCCACCATCGCGCACTCCTAGTTACCTGACCTACTTGACCTACAAGTCACTACAATCCCGCGTCACACTCTCCGTCCCTTGTCGCTGGAGTTGAAGGTCAAAAGTTAAAGGCCGTTTACACTCGAGAAACGCCGCACGCTACTATAATAGGCCTACATGCATTTGCGCACGATGCAGGTAGAGCACTTGGCATGACAATTATTGCTAGGCCTATAACCTATGCGGCGACTTGCTTCCAGGTGAGTTAATATAGTCTGCTGCATAGCATAGACGGTACGATACACCGGACATGGCGGCACGTTTCAGTGCAGATGAATTCACTTTATTTAATTATCGATTTCATCATCGTGTTGTCGAACGTCGAGGTAAATTATTAAATTACTGTTGGAGCTAAGTGTTTCACTGCTTACGAATGTATGCAACTGGTTATGGTTACCTGAGTAATTTTGTAGAAAAATTCGACACTAGTCGACAGTTTCGAGCTGTTGTTGGTGTCTTTGTATTTATCGACGGAATTTGTTTCCGAGTTTTCTTGGTTGCTAAGCGGTCTTTTGTTAGGCCTACGTTGGTTTTGATCGTGTACATTAAGCCAGATTGTTAACATTGACCCAAGGGCCAAGTTGACGTTTGATGCAAAGGTTAACGCTTTGTTGTCGTTGTCGATCAACAAAGTTGCTCTATGGCGGACTCAGTTACCTATTGAATGAGACCATCCAACTCAGTCTTTCATCTCTCCGGGGTAGGTAAGCCGTACCTGGCTGGTGTTCAGAACTTAAGACGGAGTATGCTCAGTTATCTCAGGTGGCAGGTAACACTGTGTGATCTCATACGGCAAGTAAGTAACGCTTCACATAGAGCTCTGTGGTGTTCTGTGAAAACTATTCACAATTTTTAACCTTTCAAAGGCCGATCGATTTTACTTCTTATTGGAGACCAAGGTCCAATCTTTGCTGAACAGATGCCGATGATATATGGAGTAGTTTGAATACGAGTAGTGCCTAGGTGTTGATAATAGCCTTGGAGTTGCCTACGAAATTAACCGCGTGTGTATGACGACAAGCCTACATAGGCCGTTTCATTCCGTAAAGCGATGGTACGTTGTGCACGAGTGTTCGCATTTGCCGCGGTGCTTCACACGGCAATTATTGTCTGTAAAGCTGCAGGCGTAGGCTGATTGATGGGACTTAAGCAGGTCATCAGACGGCAAGCTGATGAGGCTTGGTTGGTGGCATTTACCGGCGGCGTCGGTGCCATGCGACAAGTGTTTGTAAGGCACGCGTGCACCTGCCGATGGTCATTTTCTCTCCGGCTCTGACTGGCCGACTGACCCCTACAGCTCTATGATTTACAGTGGAGTTAACATCGACGACGACGACGACGACGGGCGAAGGTGACGACTTGTCCACTCGACTGCCGTGTGAACACCTGTCCGCACTGGACCGGACACTGGACTGGACCGGACCCGGCGATAGACAGTCGGTAATTCGAAACCGAAATTAGATTCTCGAGTTAGTCACGGACGAGCGAGCGGGTGATGACGTCACGAGTCACGTGTCGAGCAGGTCGACGTTGATTGGTCGGTTACGCGACGCCTCCATGCGACTGACTGCTCGGAGGATGACCGCCTGCAGAGAAGAAATAAGACCGCGGCCGTGGCATTAGCACTAGCAAGTCGTTGCAGTGGGCAATGGTCGCTGCTGGACACGCCGCGATCAGTGTTGCGTGCTGTACTGAGAACTGTGCTGTGATCGCATCGACGACTGGTTGTCCTCGCATTAGTTCAGAAACTGCTGGTAGTTATTATTCGACGTCGTCATCATCTACCGTCTGCAGACTCTCAACTCGTCTTTTGACCACTGCTGAAATAGTTTCATTCGTGTGTCAGCGGTTTTTTTCATACAGAAGATAGTTGCTGTCACTAGGCCTACTTGTTATTAAGTCGCAGTGATCTGCAACTAACTGGGCCAAAAAGACGCGTAGTGAAAGAATAGCCATCGTTCTCTGATGTCGCAGCATTCAGATTCAGACGTTGCTATGTCGTGATATGCTGCTGCGTTACAAAGTCATTGAAGATGTCACGCGTTGTAAGTATGTGTTTTTGATTTACCTTTTTACAAATGTCGGAGCTTTGACTGTTTTGCTAATCTGCCATTCTGCCTTTCACTTTATAATGGTTCGCACTTAGGCTAGAACGAACAGTTCTGCTGGCAGTTAACCGTTAATAGTAGGGTTACGGGTAGGGAGGTAGTATGATAGAAACACTGTTATTAAACAGTGTGAATAACTGACAGACACGAGACCCGGTGATTATTACTGGGTTTGCGTCGGTTGTTACATATACAGTCGTAAAATGCTTGTGTGCAATGCAACCTGCACTGACACGAGCGTGTAGAATGGAACGGTCGATTAATTGACACCCCGCATCTCTTTGACATCAGTGCGTGATTCGTGTGACGCGTGCGGCTGCTGAGCTATAACTGCATATAAGCGGGTTCAGTGAACTTCGAAGTTTGCGATCCGCTGTTGTAACTTCGAGGTGACGTTGACGTCTGTCTTTCTAAACCTGCAAGAAAACGTGAGTGACATAGTATAGCATCGGTAAGTCTCGACAGGAGTTCGTTGAGTTCCGGTATAGCCACTGCGGAAATTGTTCTGTATATGCGTAGTCGTCGTCTATTTGTCTAATGATATTGGTATTATTGGATGTCGATCGCTAGAAGACTGTATAATTATAAGTAAACTAAACGACGTTGGACTTGCAATAGAGAGGTCGTTGCTTCGACTCCCCGTCGGGACGCTATCAAGTGGTTGCAACTTGGATGGGTGACTCTCTGCGGGCAGGTAAACTATCTTGGTACACCGGTAACCATAACCAAGTTCAACTCAGCCTTCCATCTCTCCGAGGAGGTATATCGATTATCGAGTACCGACTGTCTGGCCGGGGTTAAGGCGGAGCGCGTTTATCTGTTTCGGGTGGCAGGTAAAACAGTTTGATCCCATATGGCAGGTGACGCTCTGTAGCTTTGAGATGGGTTTTCCATAAGCTATACCTTTTAAACTTTTGAAATATTTATAGCCTACTTTACCGCAGATTCCACTGTGGTTTGCACTGTGGTGCTGGCTTGCCGTAATCACGTATAGCATAGGCCTACTGCAAAGATTATGTTAGAAACGCGTTGTACAGTTACTTTTCGATTTGCAATTTTGTGTGTTTTATAGCCGGCAGCCACACTGTGAACCGATTATATTAGACTAGTGGTTCTAATTTTATTTCAGTACCCGTAAGCAATTGAATGACAACGATGCACGTCGTTTTATCAATTCACGTTTTACTGACTTAGTCCTATTTATTCGCCCGGTAATTCCAAAGCTAACGTATATTCAGCCACAGTAAGTAAGTAATCTTGTGCCGCTATTCAGTATCTTGTAGGCGACAGATTTTGTTTATTCAGATAAAGAATCTCTTGCCCCAGATTTTGCAGACTTTGGTCGCCACGTGTATTGTGTGGATACTGCCGCTGCATTAGTCGTTGCTATCTCGCATACACGTGCAATTCGGACTTTGCGTCGTTTGCGTTACGCAACGTGCACGTAACACAGCTAATGCGTGCGATATAGTTACATGGTCGAGTTTCCATTCACGGACCGTCACTAGCCTATAACTTCACCGTCGCTTATTGTCCACTCTAATGGCGACGTGCATCGCGTTGGATTTCATTTGCAAATATTGATGCGGGTCTCGGCACGGAAGTGTCATTGTAAATGCTGTAACTTGGAGAGCACTTGTCGTCACCGTGTTTACAAAGCCCAAACGTACAAACGACCCTTATCCCGTATACATAGCGGCTTGTCGGGCCGTGTGAACGGGTCTTTATTGTCATTTACCTCACGACGTGGGAGTTGTAATTGACAGACGCAGGACGATGACTGCTACGCACGCATGCACGTCACTCGAACTATTGAGTTGTCTCATGTAGCTCGCTTGCAATGTTGCTGCCTGTTGACGATGCTGGTCGTTACTTTGTGCTGAACATTCCAACTTCTCACTTCTGTATAACCTATAATATGAACGTTTGTTTGCCGCATTGTAAGTCTCAGGAGTCGGGAGACCACGAATGACAGTCATCTAGTGGCCGACATTAAGCTATAATTACCCTAAAATAGTGCCAAAACTGCACCCAAACACAACATTTTTATATTAAAAGTTATCTGGAGACGGGGCCGTGTCTCCCTTTTACTGTGGGGATTGGACACTCTTTCACACACCCCACGCCTGTGGATCCTGGCTACGCCAGTGTGCCTGATTGGTTATTCATTCTTGGCTATTACAGCAATTTTTTTAGCTATAGACAGTGTGATTTAGGAGATTGGGGAATTACAGTATAGCGCATGAATATCTGTGATTCGTATTTTGCAGAATTGAGCCTGAAATTGCAGTTATAATGCCCCAAAAACAATGAGGTTAGGTTTGGTCGATGTAACCTACACACATACAGAAGATGTAGCCGTTTCAAGCCGTGGTATTAATTTTTGCTCGAAATAAGACAAGCCGGGGAGAAAATAGTGTGGCTACAGAATTAGAGACGACATGACATCAAAAACTCGTTAGACTCGATAATTCTGGAAGACTGCAAAAGAATGACGGAGCTGAAGGGAAAGGAGACGAAGAGGCTACTATGTTCTAATGAGGTACATGTAGGTGGATGGCATGGTAATCAGAAAGCTACCGAGTGGCTGGCGAATGATGAGAACTTGATTTGAGTGACGGTGAAAGCAGCTGTCGACCGCAATGACTCCGTACTGTTGATCGCTAATCACCGCTGCCTGATAGGCCACATTTCGAATCAAAGTCATTAGCGCCCCGCCCGCCTACTGTCCCTGTCATCACCTCTGAAGACTAAATTATATTTCGACGTGGTCGTGTCGGTGGTCGTCGTGCGGTAGGCCTGTGCGTTGCCGCTCTATATGCCGGTCTGAGCGAGGGGCCCTTATGGCAGGGGCGTGACTGCTCCCATGGCACAGATACACACTGATGGTGTTTGCAAGGCCCCGGAACAAGCATGCAAGCGGGCAGCCAGCAGCACGTAGCTACGATTAATTAATCGTCGCAGGTTTGGTACGATGACACCGACTGTCTTGTAGCCTATAGTCTATAGGTCTTGGCGGAGATCGGTCGTTCGATCTTGTCTTCGTTCGTAATGGGTCTATAATTTGTGTGGTTGTAAACCTGCCACGATGACGCGTTATCTGCGGCTGCGTATCTCTGCGGTCTTGTTAGCGGGCGATTGCGTCCCAGCAGGTGCGCGATTCCAGATTGGTTTGCGCTCACACTAAATGTAGGTCTGAGGACGTATCCGTTCAACACCGATTAAAACGCGATCTTTTCCGTGCCGTGTACCTAGTAGTTCACACGTTTGTGCCAGCTTATTTCCTGTAGTCACGAGTATGGCTCGAGGCGTTGCCAGATTTGATGCAACGAGTGTGACTTTCTGCTCCGTATGAAGTTATTCACGTACACCGTCGGCAACTGACAACTTCATGCATAGCCGAACGCGTAACACAAGTCATGGCCCCGAAAATCGCATAGGTCTACCGGTAGCCTATTTTGTGATTCTTGTTTGCAGTCTATAGATTGCTTCATCACACTGTTATAGGGGCCTACTGGCGTCAAGTCGTAGCCTACTGTTACACACCGACGTCCTATAATCTTACGAGTATTAGTCATTCATTATTATTGACTGACTTGATATGTTGCAGATGGACTTGGTGATATGCCTATCTTTCTACTGTGCTTAAACGCGGCAAACTTTGAACATGGCAGGCTGACAGCTATTGCAAGCACAACAAGGGCAAAAGTCACTTAACATCAAGCACCGTGACTCCTGTTATTTCGGAAAGGGGAAGTCTTATGGGATCGATGATGGTACCGCTGCATAGGGCGTTATGGGTTTCTGTAGGATGTTTATAGTAATTATTTCGCTGTCTCTAACGGTTTGGCGCAATTTGCAATGCAAATTTTTCGATCGGGCTTCCGTGCCGAAATCCGTGGGGACGGGGCCCCTATGTAATATCTAATGTAGTGTTACTTGGGGCCACCAATGTCCCTTCCAAATGACAGCTCATTATGTCAGCGACTTTATCAGGGTGTACGAATGTAACAGAAGGACAGATCACGCAACGGTAACATCTGTCACAATAGTCGCCTAAAATGGTTAGGCATGGGCGCCACAGGGGATGAGACATGGCCTCTCAAATTTGGTTGGTTGGCCTCAATATTTTGCAACCTGAGATAACCTCAGTTGGAAAGACGTTGATGACGCACTTTTGCAAATTGATCATTAGTTGAGTATAGGTTTTAATACGGTTTACACTACAGTGTATGCGAGTGTAACCAAAACAGTGTTTTAACTGCCCATAATCTCACTCCACTCAAGCGCGACGAACGAAACGTGACTCTAGTTTGTGCGTACACATTGTGTTGGTTACAATGGACCACTAATAGGAAACCAGATATACCGAGTCCAATGGTCACGTGCCCGATGACGTCACGTGATCCCTAAACGTCAAAATCGTGACCCCAAAATGTTCAAGTTTCTGGGTCTTCATGACCGTGGAAAACAGATGGTTTATAATTGACCATCAACATAAAACTTTGTTTTTGTAATAAAACGGCAAATATAAATGTACAAAACATCAGTTTCTACACTTGTTAACGGCGACATATGCAATGACTGACACATCGAAAACAGCAAAAATCATAAAAAGGTGATATTATTCAACAGCACATTGACAGTTAGGCGATGTAAAAAGTGGTTATTTCACCGCTATTGGCTCGTGTAGCGTGAGAACGATTGCATATAGGTACAGACATGCTGCTTATGTCATAAGCACTGCTGACAGGCTTTTTAGATTTATCTATACCGATGACCATGAACGACCTTGAACCCCCTCCCCGCCTTCCAAAAAAAGGTTTAGAGTGAATCTTTTTAGCAATTTGTGGATGCAGCAACACATTTTAACACTGAATTGCGACGAAATGGCTGGAGATAGACCATGACAACCGGCATATGAAATTTTCACCATTAAACGTAGATTTCAGCAGTCCAATTCCCGACCCCCTACGTTCAAGGAGGCCGGTGCAGGTGGGCGTCAAAAACGGCTACCCCCTAAAAGTAGGCTCGTGTAACGTGAAAACGGTTGCAGGTAGGCACAGACATGCTGCTTATCATAACAAGCAATAGTGACAAGCTTTTTATTGGTGTCAACGTCGATGACCTTGAATGACTTTGAACTTCTAAAATAGGGGTTTTAGTAGATTTTTGGCGATTTCCGGCTGCGTCAGACATTTTAAGAGTAAACTACACCGAAATGGCTGGAGATAGATCTGGAGTCCTGGACAACATACGTATGACATTTTTAGCATAGAACGTACATTTTTAAGAATCTAAGTTTTGATTTCTTAAATTCAAGGAGTCTTCCATACAGAGGCCTCAAATTTGAGTTCTATTTTAAGATGCATTAATATTTTATTGCTGTACACTGATTGCCGGGGTGGCAGGACCGCTGCTATCGCGCGTCACGTGAGCTTTCAAATCAAATCAAATTATTTATTTAGACAAGCAGATACAAAAAAAACGTTGACAAAATGAGTAATGAAAAGGCTTGAGCAAGGGCACAAAGGGCTGCAAGAGCCTCTTACATGGACCCCAAAAAAAGAAAAAAACATACGAATAAGACAACACAATAAA